>Ga0214542_1000099_pt1 | contig 114222 bp, 43 predicted proteins | sample CNSS1metaG_FD_160096 | JGI IMG/M metagenome (GOLD analysis project Ga0214542, IMG submission 160096) | Root nodule microbial communities from cowpea collected in UCLA plant growth center, Los Angeles, California, USA - CNSS1 | ecosystem: Host-associated > Plants > Roots > Nodule | place: USA... | reverse complement strand
TATATTTAATATATATATATATATATATATATATATATATATATATATATATATATATATATATATATATATATATATATATTGTAACTCATATAGTGGTTCTAGAAAACAATTTCTTTATTTTATTATTTATTACTTATATATGTTTAGAAGTTTGTAGTTTTTATACTTTTAAAATTTTATATAACCATTTTTTTTTTAATTTTATACTATTTGATAATAATATAGCTAATGGCTTTTAAAAAAATTCTTATCTTTTCTTACATTTTTATACAATTATATATTATTTATATATTCTTAATTCTCAGATGTTTATTAAGAATTTAATTAATGAACAAAAATAATATTTTTATTTCTTATATAAAATAATTTTCATTTTGAATTGTTTAGAAAATTTATTATTAAAACTTATTTATTTTAAAAAATAAATATGTATATTTTTAATTTTAATTTACTTATCAAATTATTAAAAAATATTATTATATAATTTTAATAATGTATACAATTTATACGTATAAAATTAAAAATGCTTATACAACCACCAAAATCACTTCTTTTTTTTCTGCGGATTGCTTCACTCTAAACTTTTTTTCGTGTCAATGGTAATTTCTTTTAAGAATGTACTCCATCACTCAATCTCAGTGTACAACTTCAAAGACACCCTCCCTCCAGCTTCACTCAATTACCACGTCACATGACTTAAATTACAAATACCAAATTTAAGTTTATTTATTTAATTAATAAATGAGGTCTCAAAATATATTTTGTGAGTTGAAAATGGAATATTTGTCTGTTCAACTCGTTCACATTACAAATACGAGGAATCTAACACGGTAGAGATTTCTTGATTAGACGTTTTCCAGAGGCTACTTTTTATGATATACACTAATTTTCAAACCTTTATTTTTATTGTACCATATTTCCAAAATAAAAAATTTAATGTTTACTTTAATGTTAACAATTTTGAAACAAACAAAAAACCTTATCATAAATAAAAAATGTTAAATAACTAAATTTCGAACCTAAGTTTCAAAATTTTACAAAATTTCAAATGTATATTCTACAAATCAATATTTAAACAATAAAGAAGGGAAATGAAGAGAAAATAATAGGGATAAAAAAAAAATCTTCATTGACTTATTTCCTCACGATTTCTTTCTTACATTCCTGTAAACTTGAACATCTTTCGTTCATTTTGAAACAAGTTTTCCAAAAAGTATACTTTTACTTGCTGAAAAGTCCATTTCAAAATAAAGGGTCAATAAAGAAACTCACATAGCCCATTTATTGAGCCCACTTGAACCTTGCAATACTATTTTATATTTTCTGGGTGCTTCTTTACGCACCTCTATATATTTAAAAGTTATAATTTTATCCTTATTTTTTAATCTCAAGTTTTATAATATAAAATTTGAAAATATTTTGAAATAAAAATATTTTATTGTGAATCGTACAATTTAAAATATATTTTTTATTTTTCCTTTTGAATTGTATCTTGTACTGGCCATGATATGGGTCGGGTCCGATCCAATACTCGTTTTCAGATCGGGCCTAGGTCAATTAAAGTCTGAAGCGCGCTATTTTCTATTAGGTTAGGCCATTTTTATATTCCGCTTTCGGTCCATCATGATAGTACTACTTCTAGCCACCCCGAAATCTTTAAGCCCAAATATCCATTGATCCAATTCGGCAATTGCTTTGTATACCACAAAAAGGTTAGATAAGAATTGGGTTTGCATATCCGTAACCCGTACAAATTTTATTCCAACTTTTTCTTACATAAATTACTAAGGTCAAATTCAGTTTTCCTTATAGTCATCAACATAGCAATGTTTGATACAGCGTACTTAAAATCTCAAATACGACTTCTTGGAGTTTCCAAACACGCGGTAAACTAAACGCGCGTTTTGAAATGGCCCTGTTTGCACAATAAGTTCCATCTAAAAGCGTATCTACAACGACATTTTGATTTTGAAAGAAGAATTTGGATTATGTATTCATCCAGTTTTGACCAAGCCAAACCCATGCACAGTCACTCACATAAGTGTTGAAATTGACTTTAACCAGCATGTGCTCAAATTGACTTTAACAAACCCTGTCACTCAACAATTATTTCCAACTAAACACTCTCAATTTATTTCATTTTTAATCGTTTTCTCTTCCACCGATGCTTTGACTCAAAACACGGATTCAGACTCAATAATTCTACCTCTAACTTCTATAATCAGACATACTGCATTCAAAAGCATTTCATAATTTGGACGATTATATATAAATAAGTTTTTTAATTTATAAAAAAATTAATCATATTTGGTCATATGAGTTTTATGACAATCATTCTTTTTCTTTTAAATTAGGGTGCTTTTATCATTTAAAGTATCTGTTTGAAGGATTAATATCTGCTAATAACTATTTTTTTATATGTACAATGAAAATTAAATATTCCACAACATATTAAAAAAAAAAATGATCCGTCAATCCTCTCATATGATGTGATACAATGAAAATACTTTTACAACTTGATATTTCTAGACTGCGTAATAATTTTTCATATCATTCCATACAAAAATAAATATTAATTAGGTAATTTAAAATCTAATTCAATTTTATAAAATCACTTATAAAAAATGTTTGCACCTGGTAATATATAATAAAATTATTTTATCTTTTATAAACGCGAGACATAAAAAAAAAAACATTTTGATATTCCATGTCACGATAAATCTAGTGTGAAAGAATTACATGCTTTTGACTCTCGTTTATCGGTAGCAGCTCTTGTAGACTGCTTTCTCTTGGTGCCATTCTTATTTTTCACCTGGCTTAATTATTGCATTTACATGCAATAGAACTAGTGTTCTAAAACATTCTAGAACCAAAAGATTAGTTGAAAGATTTAGTTGTTTGAACAAGACATTCAGAAGTCAATGTTGTAATTCTGGTGCAACCTGTGTTATTTGCTTAATTATTTGTTTTAGAGGATGCAAAGCAGCACCGGATTAGACGGTATTAATGTAAGGTGGTCCTGTATTACAATTATTTTCTTTATGCATTTAAGTTGACCTTTCATTTATTTCAGTTAAATGTGAGTTTAACATAATTGCCCAGAATGAAAATATATTGGGTGAAGGATGTGGAAGTAACGAACTGATAAAAAAGGTGTCAAACATCTACGTTTCCACTTGTCCACTATCACATGTCATATCCACAACTTCTAATCTCTCTTTCACTACCACAACATTTATTTACGAAATTTATAATAATTAATATATTAAGTAAAAACCTATTTCAGTTTTAATTTTTTTTAATATTATTGAATACTCAAAAAATCATAATTTGTTTAATAAAATTCAAAACTTTTAATGAAGATAATAATATGAAAGATGCAATGTCATTATTTCTGTCAAAATAAGAGTGGAGGTTTTGGTGTGACCTGTGAGAGACAGTGACCTGATACGAGGGCAATTTCCTTTGAATTTCAACGCAGCAAAACCATATCAACGGGAATGTATAAATTATCCTTCAAGGCAAACCACGAAAATACTGAAATTTGCTTCTGAAAGTATATATAAATACACCTTTATAAACAAAATCGATTTTTTTTCGTTTAATTTTTATCTAAAGGTCGTGTTTTTTATATATGATTTGGGGTTTATATATTTTGTGTTTAGAAAAATACTTGATTAGAAATATGTTTTTAGTGTAAATTAAATTAGTTATATTTGAGAGATTGTAGTTCCATATGGTTATATGATATTAGTCTTACACATATAAGATCTTAGACATAATTTTAACTCTAAAACTTTAAGACAATGTTGTTATGGATCTTTATTTTTATATAATGTTTAACTTTGTCTATTCTATCTAATGTAAAACTTTTAACTCTTTTTAACTCACGTTTGAAATATTCCTGTGTTTACAAACATGATTTTATTTGAATGTGGACGAGAATAATGGTTGATTATGTAATTTTGATTTTGAATTGACCGAAATTGAATTTCATAAATTTTGCAAATACTCGGTAATATGGGGCCAGTCTGATCTGGACTAACATAACACAACAAAATCTGTATTGGACCGGTTTCGTTTTTTAATTGGTTTGCAAAATTTTCATTCTAACTCCACGTAAGCTAACAGACCATCTTGGTCTACTTTAAAAAAAATAAAAAATTAATATCAAATGAATCTACTTAAAGAAAAAAACAAATATATATAATTTAAAATTTCAAGTCGTATAATTGAATTTAAATTTAAATTTTCGGGTATAATGATTTTATATATAGAAATATAAACTATAATATATGTATGTTTAAGAAAACATCACTTCAATTTTTAAATATAATTACTATTGTTTAAATGAGTCAGTCCATGGACCTAAGTTTATTTAGTTAGCAGGTTAAACGAGTCAAATAAAAAATAATAATCTGATTCAATTTAAGTTACAGTTTTTCTCATTAATATGCTTTGTGAAATTTTCAAGGAAACTGAACTTATTTTGACAATTGTATGCGTAAAAAGTTGTGTCAACTTTTAAATGAGACGAAAGATAAACAATATAAAAATAATAAAAATCAGACCCTTATAAGTATTTTTTTCTTTTTACTTTCTTTAATATTTTATTATATTTATTAAATAATCTTTTGTGCTTTAAGTTAAAAAGAAAATATGTGAGATTTTTCATCGAATCAAAAGATTCGGTAAGCACATATAAAAAATCAGTACATTACTTCCACCCAAATATTTAAAACTATTTAAAATTCTGAATATATGGATATTATATTTATATATTAGTCATTTTCTTTTCCAATTTTATCTTACGTGAAACTTTCAATTCATCTTAAACTTTTAACAAATACTTTAAATTCATATTACAGTTTTACTTAACATATTAAAAATTTGGTTCAATAATATTTAAGCTTAATTGAAAAAATTCAATTCAATTTATACCGGAGTCTGTCAAAAATAATCAAATCATGTATTCTGAATACAAAAATTATATAAGCCCTAAACGAACTTTTATAAACTTAATTTGTATAATACAAATAAAAATTAAAATCATACTTGAGAAAATGTTTTTTTTTTTCTTGAAGAAATCGTGATTTGGAATTCGATTTGTCCATTTACGTAAAAAAATAAAAAATAACAAGTTTCATAATCTGTAATTAAATGACACCGGTTTATGCTTTAGTCTATTCCTACAATATCAAAGGCCAAATACAAATTAATAGCTACAAGATACGGTGAGATAAGTTTCTTTAAAGAATATTTGACCAATTAAAATAAATGAACCATAAGTGGTTCAAATTAAATTTAGTGAATCACTTATTCTGACAACCGTGTTTTTTATGAAAACCTTTGGAAAATTAAAAATTCCGAAAAGACTAAATATGAAGGTCTGAGTGCAAGGAGAAAACTTAAGTATTTTTTTTTCTTTAATTCTCTAATTAAATTAGTAGTTCCAATTGGAATCAAACAACAACGCAACGAACACTTAATTGGTGAATTTAAATTTTTGCCTAAGCAGAATTTCCAGAAACTGTGGGAGAGTATTGTGCAATTTAATGTTTAATTTTGAAAGGTGAAAGAGAAGAGAATGACAATGACAATCAACCAGTTTCTTAAAAATTATTAGCCTCCCTCCCACCTGTGACCTGTATCATAAAGGCTTTTTATCTCAGAAGGCATTACTTAATACTTGTGACACACTTGGAAAGGCTAGACTGTGGGACCAAACTATATATAACATAGTTCAATCTCATAGTATTTTAAATTTTTTAAAAATATTTTAAAACTTTCAAATTAATGGTCACCTATCATAGTATTGTTAGGGATGTCAAAACAGGTCAGGCCCGCCGAATATGTACACCAGCCCGTCAGAAAAATGACGAATTTGATTAAAATTTTCAACCCATCAATCCATTGTGGTCTAATCTGTCTAATCCGTCTAATTGGCGTGAGTCCACCTTGAGTCATCAACCTGTTTTTTTCTTTTCAATTTTTTTATGTTTAAAAATTAAAAAGTTAATATTATATAAACAAATGTAAATATATGTATATATAATTTATAAATAAAAATTAAAAAAGTTAAAAGAAAATTAAAAATATTTAAAAAAATAAAAATAAATAAATAAATTAAAAATGACTGACTAATCTAACTTGATCGTTTTTTTTGCAATAAAGATGAACGGACTAAAACGGGTCGAACTGACCGTTTTGCCACAACTAAGATCACTTCTAAATATTTTAAAAACACAATAAAAGAACAACTAAAAAAATTTAATAATTAATTGAAATTTCCTGATAATCATGCTAAGTTTAATCAATTGTTTCTCTCGATATTTTTTTAATATATTTTAAGTTTTCAAAATTAATAATAATTATGATATTTTAAAAATACAACAAAAAAATAATACCGAAAAAGCCAACAAATTTCAAAATTAATAATAATCATGATATTTTAAAAATACAACAGAAAATAATATAGAAAAAACTAACAGAATCCAAATTTCCTGTACCCGAAACAAAAGTAACCCTTTCACCGTTCATTATTCCTTCCTTTACAAGATCAAATCATCAACACTAGCTCTAGGTTTTGTTTTCATTGCTTTATTCCACAACAGGGAATAAAATCCCCATAATGTGCCACTCCTACACCGAAAATGTCACAAAAGAGTTCAAGGGGAATTATGAAAATTATTTATCAACTCGTAATTAAAATGTACGAAATAAACATAATTTGGTTTGTCTGAATTGAATATAAAGCACAACAACAATGTAGAACACAGAATTAGGTGACGTGTACACTCTCTCACAACAATTAATCCATTTTTTACATTACCAATACAATTAGTAAGAAATATGAGAGAAAGAGTAACATGCTTAAGATAAAACAATTTTAGAGATTCACATGTCAACATCTTTGAGAAATTAAATAAAAGGGATTTTACTCCTAGTATATAACTTTCATCATGAAAGCCAGATCTCATAGAGTAGAACTTTGTGATTTACGCAAACGATTAAGATAAGCATGAAATTAGGGTAATTAATTATTAATTAGAGTCTTAATTAGCTTCGCATTGCAGAGGTCAGTGTGCACGTGTTTGACCACCAAACTGTTTCCGCGTACAAATAATATCAACCCAAAGACTTTTACAAACCATCCCATCTGGCTTCGTTCATTACTTACCATTACTACCTTCTTAATTTTTATTTATATAACATCATTTTTAATTCAAATAAAGAATTCATACTTATTAACACTTTATTTATTTAATTTCTATTTTTTTTTAAAATGGTTGTGGTTTGGGATGCGTCGCGTCCACGGAATTTAAATAACACAAGTTGGAGACTATTAGATGCGCGCAAAAATCCAAATGGATATTTGTTTCCCACCACACTTCAACTCAACAACGACCATTTATTCATTACCTCATATTTTCCACCTTTTTTATCTCATATATGAAAAATCAAAATTTTTTTTATTGTTTTAAAAGTAAAGGCTAAAATGCATTTTTATTCTAAAATATGTATAATTTTAGTTATTTAATTTTAATCAAATCATGTAGTTTTATGTTATATCTACTTTGATCAAATTGAACTCTAAACCTAACATACCCTGTTTATTGTCTATACTTTTGTTTGAAAACATTTGCTTAAATTTACGAAGACTTTTTCAAATAAACTAATTTCACGTACCCCAATATCCGTAGTTTATGATTATTTTTAGGTTTAATATTATAATTCATTTCATTATTATTGTGTTGCTTTGCATTTTTTTTCACCTTGCTTTCTAAGTTCTCAATTAGTTTTTGTTTATTCCGTTTATTAAAACGATTTCTTTCATCAAATTGATCATAACATCAATTTATGGAGTCCTTTTTGTGGGCAATGTGGACTTATTGACTATAACATTTTTTTTTTCGTTCATAAGCACATATTATTTATTTGATTTTGCACAAAGGTTAAATGAAGTAATCAGTTAATGTTATCAAATGTTAAATGAGGTAAACACATAATATCAAAATCGTTCAAATGTTAAATCATTTATCATAAGCTAAAAGTTTGGTTTCTATTTCAATATTATCGAGTGATTCCTTTGGATTGTTGTAGGAAATGAGGATTTTGGGTTCTCTAAATCTCTTTTAATTTATTATTTTTAATAATTTGAGTTTTAATATTTTGAAAATTTAATAATGAAACCAACATTGTGTATTACAACAATCTATATTATTTAACATTGTAGACTTACTTACTATAAATTTTAATCATAAAAACAATATACGGTTAAAATACGAACTACACTTGAAATAAAATAAAATAAAGAATGTGCAGCAGTGGGTATTTTTTATGGGTGAGTATATAGTGGGTTTAAAATAAAGTTGGTTCAATTTTCGACAAATTAATGAGTGTTTATCAGGTCTTAAAAAAGCAGTTTTCATAAAACAAGATTTTTGGGGGAGCACCTGTTTCAAATGAAGTGTTTGAGTAAAAAATTTAAATAATTTTGTACAAAATTCTTTTTTCAAAATGAAATTAAAAAAAACAATTTTATTAAAAGTTTAGAATTAAAAATCTTGAAGCCAGTTTTTAAATTGAAGAAAAACCACGAAAATATAAACAATATATTATTGTATCTTTATAAAATATGAACATAAAATACAATTTTGGAAGAATATATAACATAATGCATAACTAAGTTGTATATAATCACTATTAAAAAAACTCATATTTCCTGCCAATTTTGTTTTGAATTTTTTTTAGGAAATATTTATAAATTTTGTTATGAAAAATAATTTGCAGGAAATTGCTGTCAATTTTTTTGTAAAATATTTTGTATAAAATAATTTTCGTAATAAATTTTAAAGAAAATACTTACGAATTTTATAATTTTGTAAAAAATAATTATCTACGAAAAAATTACTTGCCAATTAAGATTCTTAGAAAAATTTTAACAAATTTGCAAAAAATATTTTTGAATAGGGAATTGATGAGTTATGATAGAAGAAATGAGAGCTAAACCACTTGAATGAATTAGATTGTTTGCATTATTGGATTAATGTATAGGGTGCATATATATAATTGGTAATAATTAATGATCCACCATGTCCATGTCCATGTCCATGCATGGAATAAGATTATCCTTAAAATTTTGTTGGAGGCCATAATTGAAAAGTTTGGGTGGGATTCTCTTACCCTAATTTAGGGAGGGTCCACAAAAGCCAAAACCAGTGAAGAAATAGGTTGTAAAGCAAAGCATTGAAGAGAAACCGAGTGATGAAACAAAAACTAATAAAGTGGCCCACCGTCTTAGAGCCCTCGGGTTTTCATCAACTTGTTGATGATATGTGGTCCATTCCTTCCCATGCCAAAGGACTCTTTCCGTACATCATGTATTTCCCCAATAATACGGAATTTTGTTCTACATGCTAACACGCTTTTCGATTTTTCTTTTTATTCATAAAACTATTTTTACACTCTCATCCTATCATTCAAACTGTTTCCCTGTTCATAGCATGTCTGCCTCTCATTTATTCCCACAACTCACACACAGCTATAAAAATAATTAATAATAATAAGAAGGTTGTTTGTGAGTGATGTGATGGTAATGCAATAGGTATTAGGAAGATGTAAGGACAGTAATGCAATGTGGAGAGTAACTCCAAAAGGCTAAATTGTGGTATATAATTGTAGCTGAGCTTCACAATAATTGTCCGAATGAGTGCAGTCTTAGCCGAATCCTAGTCATTCTAAGAACTAGGATTGTGGATAAAGAAATCATGGGACAAACAATACAAATGAATGAATATATATATATGTCCTGGTGAGCAAAAGGAGGATAGTGCAATGGATGTGCCTTTTCTTTATTCCTTTTCCATTTTTGTTAAAATTGTGGAATAATACTTAGGCGAACCTGGTCGAAAAGACAAACTGGAACTGGGATGTTAAGTTAGGTGGGGACTGATGGATGGATATGGATGGGGAAGAATTTGTTTTTGGTTGAGAGCATGCATCTTTTAGGTAAAAAAAAAAACACAGCATCATTTATTGTCAGTGTTATTGATGATGACGATGATGATGTCTATAAAAACATGGTTAATCTGATAATGTAGGAGATTTTGATGTGGCAATGAAAGGTAGAAGATGCGGTGTTAGAGTTGCATTATCTTGAAACAGAAAGAGCTTGGTTAAGATAAGGAAAGGAGATAAAAAGAGAAGAGTGGGTGTGTGTCGAGACTGGGGTAGCAGGAGAAAAGCTTAGGGGGGATGAACTTCACAAAATGAAGGTCCACCCTCCTCGTGAACCCCATCATGTTTCTAATATGAACTTCACCAACTCATGGTCCACACCCTCTCACTGTGGGTCCTGCATCACATACACAACCCACACCTCCATCCCATATTCACCACAAAATTTCTTAATCTTACCAAATAATTCTTTTATTTTTTTATTTTTTTAAATATCCTATATATTCATCTACTTGTATATTATTTTCCTTTTATTACCTCTTGTCTAAATTCTACTTTTAATTCTATAATCACCCAATGCTATAATTTTTCTTATCCCTTCAAGACAAGCTCACAAAATGTTAGTGTATATCTTTAGGTGTGTGTGAGGTTGATTTTTGGTATTGGATGTAGACAAAATTATTGTCATAAAAGGGACTCCACCACGTTTCAAATGGAAATACCATTTTAGGTCATTTTTTCTTGTTATATAAATTTTACTTCATTAATATCGGGTAAGTGTAATTTGGCCCCATACTATTTATTATTCCGTACCAGTTACTGATTGTAATGATTCGTTGACTAGTATTTTCTTTATTTGCTTCTAAATTAATTACTTTATTTAAGTAGTTATTATGCACCGGAATGTATCTGGTTTATGCTAAAATGTTTTTGTTACTGTTTAAAATAAGCGATTATTAATTGTAAAATGGCATCTGTATATAAAATCTTAATAGTTACTATTATGAATGATTCTAAATCCTTCCTCCTTATTTACATATAGAGTATTGAGTATGCTTTATATTTAAGACATCAAAAACATTTTTTTTTCTTTTTTTTACAATATGAGGATTTTTTTTATACGATAATATATGATGATTTGAACAGGGAAGTAATAATACCTTATATTTATTATTTATAATATTTTAAAAAGAGAAGGGTCAACACCTCCTTACAATATTTTCTTACTAATAATTATTAAAAATATAAAATTACGAGTAAAAGTCAATAAACAAATGGTAATATTGATTTTTTTTCTTTTGTGATTTCCAATCATCACTGTCTGTTAGAAACTACATGCATTGCAAGCGTTTTTTTTTTTCTTTCTGAAATATTTTATACCCTACTTTTATGATCTCACAAAAAACATTGCAAAAGTCCACTTCAAATTGAAGTAATTGTAGAAATAAAAGAAAACAGAATATAAAAATGAATCTTCTTAAAAAACTGTTTTAAGATGAAAATGTTCTCTAGTTTTTAAATAAACATTATTTCTTATATATAAAAAAATATGAAGTAACATCTTTCATTTGTTTAATAGGTGGACACATTTTTTTCCCTAAACCAGAGAGGAGAAGAATATCTATTTTTGTAATTTTTAATCAGATGTTAGCTTTGATCTAGGTTCATATTTTGTTACGTGTTAATCAGTAGATTAACCATGTCTCTAACAAGTTAATTTTGTACGATATAAATGTAATTTTGAAAAGGCTAAAATTACAAAAGAATTTTCTTTAAATATCAGAAAAATTAATATTATTAGACAATGTTAAATTGTTCATATATAAAAAAATTACCAGCATAATATATAATATGAATTTGAAAGAGAGATAAAATAATAAAATATCATTTAAAAAGAAGATGAAAAAAGTGGATGAATTATATTCATCATTATATAATTTTATGAGTGTGAGATAATTACCTCCATATCAAATGTAGTGATTTTCTAGTGTAATCTTATCTCTCTCTCTCTCTCTCCCCCATCAATGAATTTTTCTCCTTCTCCAATGGTTGACCCACCCACACCACATATCATGCATTCCTCCATATCAAATTCATTGAAATGAAATTAGTAATTGCCCATGATGCCTAAATCATCCCAACCTCCTTACATTTCATGTTCCAATAAATAACACAACCTCACCTTCCTAGTTCCTCCTCTTTCTATATATAATATCCACCTCAAACCAAATCTTACCTATTCTCCAGTTTCTTCTACTCTCTCATTTTCCTCTTCCTCCCTTCCTTCACACACTGCTTCATCCTACACTACATTAACTACTCAAATAACTATAACATTTTCTTCACTCACTCCACACAAAACCAAATTCATAACCGTTACAAACGAAAAATGGACACTTCCACGGATGAAACCACCACAACCAGCGAATCTCTTTCCCTTCCTCCCAACCTATCTCCGCCTCCTCTAATCCGCGTCGGAAGCGCCGGCGTCGACCCCGACGCCGTTTCCGGCGAGGCCGAATCCCGCAAACTTCCGTCCTCCAAATACAAAGGCGTGGTGCCGCAACCCAACGGTCGTTGGGGCGCTCAGATTTACGAGAAGCACCAGCGAGTCTGGCTTGGCACCTTCAACGAGGAAGACGAAGCCGCCAGAGCCTACGACATCGCGGCGCAGAGGTTCCGAGGCCGCGACGCTGTCACAAACTTCAAGCCTCTTGCCGGAGCAGGCGACGACGCAGAGTCCGAGTTCCTTAACTCGCATTCCAAGTCCGAGATCGTCGACATGCTCCGCAAGCACACCTACGACGACGAGCTCCAGCAGAGCACTCGCGGCGGCAGGCGCCGCCGCTACGCCGGCGCCGCCTCCAGCGGTGCGTACGATGCGAAGGCGCGTGAGCAGCTGTTCGAGAAAACGGTCACTCCCAGCGACGTCGGCAAGCTGAATAGATTGGTTATACCGAAGCAGCACGCGGAGAAGCACTTCCCGTTGAGCAGCGGATCCGGTAGCGGAGTCTCACCGTGCACTGCTGCGGCGGCGGCGGCGAAGGGAGTGCTGCTGAACTTCGAGGACGTTGGAGGGAAAGTGTGGCGGTTCCGTTACTCGTATTGGAATAGTAGCCAGAGCTACGTGCTTACAAAAGGATGGAGCCGGTTTGTGAAGGAGAATAATCTGAGAGCCGGTGACGCGGTTCGGTTTTTCAAGTCAACCGGACCGGACCGGCAGCTTTATATAGACTGCAAGGCCAGGAGCAGTGGCGGTATTTGTGAGCTTAATAACAATAATGGTGGCGGTTTGTTTGTCCCGGTGGGACCAGTTGTTGAGCCGGTTCAGATGGTTCGGCTTTTCGGGGTGAACCTTTTGAAACTACCCGGCTCGGATGGTGTACGGGTTGGCTATGAGGGGAAGCGGAAAGAGATGGAACTGTTTGCATTTGAATGTAGCAAGAAGTTAAAAGTAATTGGAGCTTTGTAACATTATAGTTTTTACGTTTGTTTTTGTGAATTTTGTAACTGTTGAATTGTTGAGAGAAAGATTGAGGAGGTAGAGAGCAGGTAGATTGATGGATGGTGGCCATGTTTCAAGTTGCCATCTTGTTACAAAAGATGTATATTCTCAGAGAAAAAAAAAAAGAAAAAAGGAAAATTAGGGCAACATGTATGACACAGTTTTTTTTTTTTTTTTAATAAAGGAATCAGGAGTACAGCTGCTTATTTTTCTATAAGAGTACTTCTTATCTTTTAAGACACAGGAACATTAACTGTGAACAGCTATTTCCTACTCCAAAAATTATAACTCAAAAATCAACTTCGTATTGTAACTCGTGCATGTATTTTGCATGTGCGGTGTTCTCCATTTCATGATTCAGCTTGCTTTACCATCATCGCGTAATCTAATTCTAGTTTAACTTGTAGGATTGAGTATAAGATTTAGATATTTACTTATGTTAAATCTAAAATTTAGAAAGATAAATAAAACAATTTTCACAATTCTTATTTCAATTAATTTTTTAATCATTTGCGTGAACTATTTATAGCAGGAGATTATGGCTGAAAACCTTATGTACATATACGGATTAGTATTCTCTACCCAATTAGGCAAACAAAATTATTTCAACTTATGTTAGGTTAATGTTTGTCGGTGAATCACTGTTTTACTTTATCCACAACAATGCAGAAACTCTATTCAAACAATTAAACTAGACGTCTTAATATAAAAAAAAAATCCCGTTAAAATTGAATAAAATTAAATGAATATTTTCTCAAAATTAACAGAATTAAATTCACGCTTATATTCTTTCCTCTCTTTCGAGCTTTTCTTATGATTGCGAAATGAGATATGAAACTTTTTACTGGGAAGAAAATTTGGAAAAGTTAATAGACGTAGATTATACATTGAGGGAGGAGGGGTCCATGGCATGACCTAGGAAAGTGTGAACAAGTTGATAATTAGACATTTGTCCAATAAAGAAAGAAAGTGAGAAAGAGCTACTTGGCAAGTGGGCATGGCGTACTGTGCATGACCATAGCTTTTTCTAACATTCTTAAAATTATGGACCTCATAGCAGTACCTTGTTTTTGGAATAGTCAACTTTCCATGAATCTACCATTGTTTTCCATCGTTTCTGTACCACTAAACAATTCCCAACTCCTTCCCAGAAAAACACCCCGCAAATCTCAAACCCCCATTTTTCATTAAAACATCTTCACCTTCTTTTCTTTTTCCTTCTTCACCCCCGGTTAAAAATTTAAATATGAGTATAAGTTTTAGATTAGTTAAAAATAAGAAAGTAAAACATTATAAAAAGAATAAAAATTTATAAACTTATTGTCTTAAGATTTTGAGTTGAAAATGATATAAATTTTTTATATAATTAGACTCAGGTTTCATTAATATTGTATCTCCTTAGTAAAATTCTATCTGTAAATCTAACCACACTTTCTATATATTTTACTAATCATAATATTTACTGGGTTTTACGACTTTCGGGTATAGAATCGGCTCCATTTTCAGCATTTCAATTTTCTTTATCAAATATTCAACTCATTTATATTCGATCTACGTTGTTTTCTTTTTTGTTTAATTCCTCATTGCTTATCAAAATAAATCACAAAAATATATGTAACACTAACTGCCACCATTAGACTGCAAAATTATTACAAATAGCATTATTCTTTAACTACACAGTTCAATATTCAATTTTATAGGACTGTGTGTATGAAGATACATTATAGACAATGTTTTAGCACTAAAATAATTTCAGTATTTTGAGGAATTGGGTTTTCTTTTGACCGAAAATATCTTGGATTAAAATCAAGTATTTAAATAAATTGGAAATACAATTTCAAATTGCAAGTTGCAGATAATATCGTTATACAATTGTGCATAAATAATTTTAGGAAAAATAGTCAATTGTTTGTAACATTTGAGTCACATTCACGCTCATCTGTTTGAAGGAAAGAAAAGTAAGAGGAAACTTAAAAAAAAAAAAAAAAAACCTAAAACTGAAAAATAGTTCTAAAAGAAACAAACACTTTTCTTTGATTTTCTCCTTCGACCGTATAAAAAGAAAACATCATTGTCTATGTTTTTTCTTTTCTATATGTTCTTCGCTCTTACCGTACACACCATAAATTTTAATATGAAAGGTTGAACATTGAAGCCTAATAAAATCAATCCAACTAATAAACCGCGAAGCTTAACAAAAAGGGAAGAATAATTCGCAGGCCAATAAGGAATATCACCAATTTAGGGTCTTTCGTGATTATAACCAATTTGTTTTATTAAGAAAAATGTTGACAATAAACACTTTTAAAAATATTATTGGGGAAGTTACTAAATTTATATATTAAAGATTATTATTGTTTAAGTTATTAAAAATAAAAACAGAACCCATGCTAAGCACAATCAATGCAAAATGGCAACTATATTTTCATAGAAAAAAAATACATAAAGAAAACAAAGAATGAGTAAAAGGGAAGGAAAAAAAAGGTTGCCATAATATGTTAAATCGGTTCCAAATTTTTTGATTACTTTTACATAGTATAAATTAGGTTTAATTATTTGGACGATACTTATTTTGATAGGAGTATATAATTTGGTATCCGGGGGAAAAAACGTCAATTACATTCCTATTTTTGAAAAAATGTCTCAATTAAGTCTCTGTCAGAACAAAATAATTAACACCGCATGCCATGTGTCACTCTCTGTATATTTTATTTTATTTTTTGCAAAAAAATTTTGTTGTCACATGTTAAGTCCCTGTTGTGACACGTGTTAATGTCAGTATCACATGACAGGATAATGCCATGTGTGGCAAATGTCATTGTAATGATTTCAATTTAACACCCGTATATATCTCATTGTTTCAATTTAGTCTCAACTTTTGTGTCTTTGGTTCAATTTTATCCTAATTTTTTTTTAATAATTGAAGTATATTTTTTAATTCATTTTTTTATAAGATTAAAACTACTTAAGTATATTTTTACAAAATTAAGTACTTATATTTTAAATTAAAATTTAGTGGTCAAAAAATACATTGACAAGATATGGGTTAATAATATACAATAACGTAATATGCTAAAAAGTCATTTTTAATAAAAAAAATATTAGTATAACATTTATACAAATAATAAATTTGGTCTTCAATTGGAGAGAGACAATATTGCTCTATTTTGAAGAAAAAAAAGTTGATGACTATATTGTTCTATTAGTATCACATTTTCTTACCACTAAATTTTAATGTAAATATCAGTACTTAATGTCATAAAAATATTTATACTTAATTACTTTTAATTTTATGAAAAAGTGAATTAAAAAATGTATTTCAATTATTAAAAAAATTTGGAACAAAATTGAACAAAAGACACAAGAGTGGGAACTAAATTGAAACAATGAGGTATATATAGATACTAAATTGAAATCAGTACAATGACATTTGTCACACGTGGTATTATCCTGCCACGTGAGAGTGACATTGTCACGTGTCACAAGGACATGACACGTGACAACAAAAAAATGTTGCAAAAAAAAATTAAAAAAACTAGAAAGTGACACGTGACATGCTGTGAATGGCGTTAATTTTTTTTTTCTCAAAGAAACCTAATTGATGCACTTTTTCAAAAGTAAGTATTGACATTATTTTTATGCGGGTACGAAATTGACACACTCTCACCAAATTGGATCATCCGAATAATTAAACCTATAAATTACAAATCTGACTAGATTTATAGTCATTTTATGATAAATGAAATAACATTATTTTAATTAATCGGTAGTTGCGGAATAAATAAGCATACAGAAGTTATTAACTAGTCTTTCCCTGGACATGAGAAAATTCAAACCGAAACATAATGTTATTCTTCTTCCAAATGTTTCAATGATGTTGAGGAACATTACTCTCTGGCAGAAGTCATAGTCTGGTGTTGTAATAGTGGAATTGAATCTTCTAAAATCAGAGAATTAATAATCGAGGCACTTTGGAAACGAGGTGAGGTCCCACGTGACCTCTTCCATAGAAAATATAAATATATTTTTGAACACTTCATGTTCCATCTAGTCTGCGTAAAGAGCCAAATGTGTATCTATGACTTCCTGTGATTGTGCACAAAACCTTCGACATTTTATTCGTTAAATGTTTCAATCTTCAACCACATGCATGCTACTTATTACGACGTATTAGACACAAGTGTCAATTTTATTTAGGTTCGGATTTAATTCTCATATCCACTAAATTAATAGCTTCACATCAGACTCTACTTATTCACTATTCCAAATTCTGTTTCTGTCGCCATAAGAGTTGGATCATATGATTTAAATAAACATATGGGTGTTTGTTTTAGGAATAGACTTTTATGATAATTTTGATTTGAACAAATAGTCGTAGTTTGTTCTACCTGCTGTAATTAATGATGACAAAATTTGGAATTTTCAAGGTAGCATTGAGGTGTTTGGTTGGGACTTTGTCTCTGCAAAATATATGGACGAAAGAGGAAGAAGAAGGGTCTGTGATAGATAGGTGCAGCGATGAACGTTTCCTACACTCACAGGAGTCTTTTGGTTTATAGTCATTTCTTCATTTTCGTCTCCGACATTGTTTCTTCTTTCTCTTTCTTTGTTTTCCTTAGATGTTTCCGACACCCAAAATGTTTGTTTCCTAAAACATTTGACTTAGCTAACTTGTTCTCGCTACTTGCCTGCTAAACATTTCAATTACTTCAAGTAATTACAAACATTAAATATCTGTTGACCTTAATTTATCAGATGCTAATCACGTCATCAATTAACAATTTTACTCATTCCATATAACAATGTATGTGAGAATCCTTTACATATGAATTAAGACTAGTTGACTCAATCGGTTTTTAATTGACTATTATTATTTTTTTTTCTATAAAATTAAAAAGAAAAATAAGTAACATTTTTTTACGATGATGACTCGATATATTTTTTCAATCCTTGTATGCGACTTATATGGTTACATTGTATAAGGACTTTTTCTACTGATATTTTATGGAACTTTACAAAATTTTGAGGAAAATGAGATCAAATACATTTCTTATGATTTTCTTTTTCTAAAGAAATGTCACAAAATATAAAATAATTTTAATAGTATCAGGGGTTTTAAGGGGTAAATGACTTCCCGGTAATTTACGAAATGAAAAATAATGATTAAAAATTTACTTTTTTCTTATAATTAGGACTAAAATATTTCTCACGTTTATTTTTTCGTACAAAAAACCAGAGGTATCATATATATTATCATACAATGATAGAGTAGTGTTAAGATTATGACGATTCCTTTTTCTCAATCAGAAAAGTAAGAAATTATTTTAATTTGAACGTATATTTAATAAGTTAAATTTAGAGTAAAAATTTTTTTGGTAGTAAAAATTTAAAATTATTTTAAAATCTTTGTAATTTGAAAAAAATAACAGTTTCTTTTTCCAGTTACATTTAAATGTATTAAAGTGAATATTTTTAAACCAAAATAAACACGTGAGAAGGTATTTAGTGGTATGAACAAAATTATAAGTAGATTACTAACAGTGTAAGTATAAATTAAACAGCAGTACTTGAGATAGAGAGATTAAAAAAATAATTTTTAAATTCTTAGGATTGAAAGACGGTTTTAAGTTTATATGACCAAAAGTAAATTTATTCCAAATTTTAAAAAATAGAAAAAATATTCAAGCTTTTATTTTATTATATAAACAAGATCAAGCTGGAAACCCAGCCCACCCGAAAAAATAAAAAATAAAAAATGCCACTTTTTTTTCTCTCTTTTGGGTCATGACATGACTACAATCATTCATGCATTTTGGGGTTTTGGTGTATATTACTCTTCCTTTTTTATTCAGTTTGTGTGTTTTCTATTTTTCCTTCTCTTTTTACATTCTTCTTTCATGATATTTTTAAACTAGGAAGACAAATACATCTAAATTGGTAGGTATTATTTTCATTCGTTCCATTTTTTTTTATCTAAAATCCAAAAATTTAGAGGACATGATATGGATATAAGTAATATTTATTTTTTAAAATTAGACATAGGAATAAGGACTATATATTCAATTCATTATCATTTCCATACTCATTCCGTTTTAAATTGTTAAAAGATCTTTTAATATTTTTTTATTTGGTCTTATTTGAAAAATTCTTATTTTATTACGAATTTTTTATTTCATCTCTTTTAACTATTTGAGTTGTTTAGTATCTATCAAATCCTCTTAAATCTTTAAGATATTATTTTTCTCATCACAACTTTAGTGCCATATTTTAGGAAATTTAAACCTCAATTTTATTGAATTAATTTTTTTAAATACGTTTTATTATTTTTATTTCATTAAATACTTGTATTTTTTTTGTTTAATTTTGTATTACATAAAATATTTGACTATAAATTTGAGAGTTCAATTTTGCATTACATAAAATATTTTTTTTTTAAGAAACATACTTAGTTAATATTCGAGATCATGTGTAACAAAGTATAAGCAAGTTTAATATTGGGAACGATAATGAAAAATAAATTTCATACCTAACATAAGTGAAGACGAATGTAAATATAATTTTTTACATGAAAGATGCGGATAAATATATTTAAAGTCACACTTGACTTAACTCATTCTTATATAACTGATGTTATGAGACTTTTATAAACAAACTTCTCTACAAAAGCTAATTTATTTAAAGGTGTTTTAAAAAAAGTACAATTTTTTTATTTTAGATTTATACATTTGATAAACATAGTTAATTACTATAATACACACTATACTCATAATAGTTTACTGAAAATTAATTTTAAGATATAGCTAACTTGTTTACTGAAAATTAATTACTGAAAATTAATTTTAAGACAATCAAAGAATTAAGTTTTTACACAGTAACTTATACAAAAAAACGCACATATGTAACTGAAAGAAAGAAAACGTTGTTGAGAAATTTAAGGAAATTTAGGGAAAACCTGTTAGAAAAGAATAACCTATTAAAAAGTAATTTAAAACTAGGATGAAAATTTTGGTTTGTCTTTAATGTCTATACCATTTTTTATCTATACCATATGGAAACACTAATAGATAGATATGCTTGTCATTTTGTTTTTGTTAATGTTATGATCTATTTTAATCCAATAACGGTATAAAAAATGATATTAATATACAACAATTTAAACATATAGAAAAAGTATACTTTGATATTAAGATTACAAAATATAGGGTTAGATATGTTTTTGTCCCTTAAATTTTAATGAAATTTGAAATTAGTTCCTTTTCAAAAATTTTGATCAATTTAGTCTTTCATCTTTAAAAATACGTGAATTTAGTTCTTTTAACCAAATTTTGTTAAGTTTATCTGAGATTTCATGTATATTTCATGATACTATTTTAATTGTTTACACTGTTTGACACATTTTCGCTTCAATGTTAACTCAAATGTTATCATAAAATGTGTTTAAAATGATAAATAAATTTAACAAAATTTGGTGAGAAGGACTAAATTATTATAAAATTTTGAAAAAAAACTAATTACAAAATTTATTAAAATTTGGGGACAAAAACATATTTAACCCAAAAATATAACAAACGAATAAAGAAAGAAAATGTACGGAGTAAAAATATACTCGCTTATTGAGTATTGATTTTAGCCTCTGGTGTGTTTCTTTTTTTTTACGGAGCCGAAAACTAAATTTTGGTGGATAGCCCAACTATATAGACACTGTGCCAAAACTCGATGATAAGCCTGATATTGTTTGGGCGTTGAGATAAATGGGCCATGAAAACGATTGTCATTTGCTTAATATCCTCTTAGCTTGTTTTGAAAAGTTTTTTCGTAAACATTTTTAGAAAAAATGAAATAAAATTTTCGGCAAACCTAAATTGGTGTATGTATAAGTTTTAAAATATAAAAGTTAAAAATTCCATAAACATTTTCTACCGTTTAGTTATAGAAAATTTCTACCAGTTCGTTAATATATAAAAACCGATTTATGAGCCTAACTTTTTCTACATAATTAAATGTTTTGAAAATAGAAAAAAAAAAAAAATATATATATATATATATATATATATATATATATATATATATATATATATATATATATATAAAAAATAAAATATTTAAAAAAAAAAAAAAAAAAAAAAATATATATATATATATATATATATATATATATATATATATATATATATATATGTATGTATGTATAATAGGTGCTCGAATTTCACAAACTATTACACCCTTTAATAAATTTTAATTGCTTTGTTTATTTTCAAATTAGCGATTAGATTCAAAGTTTTATTTTTTTTTCAGTTAAATCTTATTTACCAAATGTTATAAAAATCTAATTATTTAAGGATCCATATATATACACTAAAATTTATATAATATTCTCTCAATAAACAAATCTAAAATATTTTATTATCAATTTGTTTAGAATTTTTTTATACAATTATCAATGTAATATATAATTATAATTTAAATATTAAACCTGTAAAAAATACATTGTATAAAAAATATTAAAAGTGTAAGAGGCAATGTAAGGCAAAATTGGAAATGCTGTCTGAGCTTCACAATGCTTTTGCTCTTTCAAGTCTTCACTCTCAGAGTCTTTCCATCTTTTTCTATCATCTTTCGTTAAATTACGATAAATCATATAAAGTACACAAATAACACAAACAATCTGTAAACATTTTTCTTTGTATCGTATTATTTACATGCTACTAATCTTGTTAAAAAATATCTATTTTGTTAGGGATTCCGTAGTGGTAGTACTCTATTCACATAAAGGATGTATGAAGAATTCTTTTATATATGCTATATCCATAGATCTCTATACGCATTTTGTTAATAAAATAATATTATTTGGAAATATAAAATCAAATCTTATTATTTTAAAATATAAATAATACAAGTTTTTTAAGAAAATTTAAATAAATTGTAGTGCAATAGTGCAAATTAAAAATAAATAATATCTTTAAAACCAATATTAGTTTCATAAGATTAAATGAAAATAATAATTTAGAAAATCAAACTTCAAACCATTATTTAATCATTATTGTTTTTTTATCAATAATTTATTTTTATTTTTTATATAATTTTATAATATCTAAATAAAAATCCCTAAAAGGAAATTATTATTTATAAGTTAGACATCATTAACAATAAACACGCATATCTTATTAACAATTCAATAATTAGTAATATTCATTATCGTTTTAGCAATACCTCATTTTAATAAAATAAGACAGTGTCGTATTGAGGTTTTGTTCTCTTTAAAATTCGGAATTTATCCATGATTTTATTTTTAATATGTGTTCAAATTAGATGATTATTTTTAATATACTTATATTTGTTTCAAATGATTGACTATTCACAAACACGAAAACGAGGACAATAATTTTATATATATATATATATATATATATATATATATATATATATATATATATATATATATATTTTTTTATATAATAATTTACATTTATTTTAACATAATTTGTACTAATTATATTTTATTTTAAATTATTTTTATGATCAATAATAATAATAATAATTTATTTTTATTCATTAAAATAACTTTTTAATTTATCATATTTTCTAAGAGTGTTCCCATCGTAAATCAATCGAATGACATCGTTAGAGTCAATTATTCTTCATTCGAGATATTATCCGTTTTGGAGTGAATTCCGTCACGGTTTTATCCTTAAAAAGTGTCTTGGTGGGTGAAAGGAGAAAAGGGTACCTTAGACATCAACTATAAACTATGTGAAGTAATTGGATGCGGTAGGAACATAAACCTAGTAGTCGAGGTGTAAGGGGATTAAGCAAGTGATCCCCAATAAAGGGCTTAAGGGACCGATGGTTCGCATATAGAACCTCGTTATTGGTCCCATGGTGGATGCATTGTTTCGATCCCAAGTTCGTTGAGTAATATTGTTAGTGTCAATCATCCCTTATTTGAGTTATTGTCCTCTTTTGAGTAAAGCTCTGTCACAGTTTTGTCCTTAAAGAACATCTCGATGGATGGAAGGAGAAAGGGGTATTTAAATCGCTTTAGACCTCAACTTCTATGCAATGTTAGACTATTGGTTGCTGTAGGAACAAAGAAAGAGTAAGTGGATGAATTTGGAAAGATGTAGAGAAAAAAATGATATTGTTTGTTTCAAAGGATTGAGAGGTGAGAATAAAAAGATTTGAGAGTAAAGTTGATGAAAGTTTGTACATGATTTGATGGATACGATAAATATAAAACAATATGTTTTATTAGATAATTTTTTTAATTACAGTCTTATCGCTACAGATAAAATTAGTATAAAATAAAAAATAACTATTATTATTAGTTTTAGTATTATTATTATTATTATTATTATTAATGTAATTAATATTAATATTATTATATTATAATTAATTACCTACAAGGTTTAAGTAAAAACATATTTGTTAAAATGAAATTTTAAAAGAAATGATGGATATTTAAATAAATGTCTATGTATTAAGTTGTATTTTTCTCTTCATCTTCATCTATGTAAGAATGAAATATTTCATTATTGATCAAATTTATCTACACAAAATCAATTCTAATCCCTATAAACAAATAGGTTTCATCAATCTTCATCGTGAAACTCATATAAACAAACACGATATGAATCAAAACAAACTCAACGTTCACCTTTTTTTTATTTTTCTTCTAAAATTCATCGTGTCCTCCAAATTCATCCAAATGCAAAACATTAAAGTATAAAAAGTTTTTCATTTTTATAAATGATATTAATACTTTAATATTTGAAATAACATCATTAACATCTTAAAAACATTATCCGCTTTGTGAGTCCAAACATGGCTGAATGATGGCAGGATAAGAAGTTGTGCAAAAGCTCTAACAGATATGATTAGCAGTGTGACAGATAATTTAAAAACCACAGACAAGAACTGTCCATTATGCTAACTGCATGCATGACATCCTCTTAACGTTCCTTAACTTGACTTGTCTTATCCTTAACACATTGTTGCGTGTAAAAGCAGCTTATCTCTCACATCCCTCTAAACATTTCTGTTTATCTATTTATCTCTTTTTCAAATAATATGCACCACTTTAGATTTTCCATAACACCTTTAAATAATTTACGTTTTCCAAGAATATCCCTACATATCCTATTGTTTACATTTGCCTTTTGGATTTTAACTGAAAAAAAACAACAACAGTGTAATAAAACTTGTATTCCTTTTTATTTCATTATATGAAAATGATGTTTGAAAATGTGAAATAAAATGCAAGGAAATAACCTTTTTTTCAAACATTGATGAATGGAAGTTAAACGCATGAAAAAAAAGGCGCACTTTCAATTTCAAGATGCAAGCGTCGAGCATGCACGGTCCATATGCATATACAACATTAATGATCTCACCTAGGTTTTTGCAACCTTTCTTTATGCTTCGTTTTCAATCAACTTTTGATGTAACAAAAAAGAAAAAAAGAGGGGAAGAAAAAGGAAAAGGTAAAAAGGCTTTAACGCAAGAGGCATGAGAGCCTCGACCAAAGAACACTGCTGAGAATAACCATGCTAAAAATAGTTTTTAAAAGATAATACAATTAAATTTTTGTTCAATCAAGAACTGAGGATAAAGAAACCAGTAGAGAAACGAAGAAGTTGGTATCAGCAAATGAAAATTACAAGTAATTATTGTTGTACTCTGATATGAAAATTTTGACATGAGAAAATGATGTATAAAAATTTGTAAAGATGAAACAAGCATCAATTGGTGTTTTAAAATTAGAATATAATAATTTATGAGATATTTACTTGTGTTTTGTATTTGTTTGGTAATTTAATATTTAGTTTTGTGGGTATAATAATATAATGTGTTGTGAAAAAGAGTGGGTAGGGGGGGTTAAAAGGTAAAAGAGGGAGGTAATGATGGTAAAAACAGAGGGTCTGAAAAATGTTTGGTAGTATGAGTTTGTAGTTGGTCTGAAAAGGCAAAAGAAAGGCCTTTGGGTGAAACCCCAGAAACAGCACCACGTATCAGTGTGCCTCCATCGTAACTCCCACTCACTCCAACCTCTTATTCCTCACCCCCGCACTTTTTTTTTTTTTTTTATTTTTTTTTTAAACTTCAAAAAACTTGGGATTAATCATTTACACAAATATCATAAATGAAGATGTACACAATAAAATATATGCTAGAGACACTAACTTTCGGGAAAGTGTTTGAGTCGAAAAACACAGGAAAAATATAAAGAAAATAAAGAAATTAGTTTTGTCAATGAATTAGTTCACTTGAGAACTGATCATAATTTGTTCCTGTCAGAAAACAATATAATGTCAGTGAAAAACACATTATTTAAAATTCATCTTTTACCCCATGATAATTAATTTTTCATCCGTTTTCGTATAGTATTTTCAATATGACCTGCAATTTTTACTGTGTTAGGCCTACCACATTTACTGTTTATTTCGAAAGTGTAAAAATAGGAAAATGTTTTTTTAGACTAAATATATCACTGAGGTATTTCAGTCATTAAAAAAATATTTTTTATATTCATAAAAAATATTAAAGAATAAAGTTTGTAAATATTGGTTGATGCTAAAATAATATAGTACCTTAAATTTTTTTTCTTATATAAATACTTTAAAAGTGTGTGAGGACAGTAATAATTTGACCGTGTCTCAAACTTATACTTTTAAAAATCATTATTTTATTATAATATTTTATTTATATTTATTTTTAATTATGTTAATATAATATTCTATTATTAAAACCTAGACTCAAATGGACGTAGGGATCAAACAATTTTTTCCCCTTTTGTTATACTCGACTATATTCATAATATTTGACATTAAGATTTATAAAAAGGATTTGGTATATTATAATAGCATAGTTTTATCTAATAATATTATGATAAATAAGTACTTGTTGTTAATTACTTTTGTAAGTTATATCCTTTAAATATATATTACATATATGTGGATTAAAACTACAATATTAATGGAAACTATAAACATATACAGTGATCGATTTAAGTAACTAAGAATATCCCTTTTTCCTTTTTATACACTTTCTCACTATTAATATACTCAACAAATTTTTACATACACTTTACACTTTTTTTTTATTTTATTCTTCAATTTCTTTTTCTTTCTTTATAAATGCAAAAACTAATTTTCTTCTAATAAACAAAATCCTCTTAAAAATAGGTTGTCTAGTGTAAAAGAAAAAAACACTTTCCTTTTTTTTTTTTACTTCTCATTCTTATATAGTAGATATTTCTCCCATATTTTTGACTTAGCATAGGGATCTTTGAGTAATATAATTTATGCAATAATATGGTTAGGGTATATGAAGATGTAAAGTAAAGAACAATGGAGTCTGTGTCTGCTCTAGTCTGCATGTCCCTTTTCTCATCTCGTCTGCACTCAGACTCACTGATTACACTCCAGTCTCGAGTACCCTCGTTAAGTTACACACTCTCTCTCTCAATCTCTCTTTCTCTGAATAATATCTCAGCAAAAGTAGCATCGAAAGAAAACGTCCTTTTGAGTTGATAAGACTGCCACTTGAAACCTTTAATGCAAGAACCTTAGCTTTCATTTCACTGTTTGTCTCGCACTCCTTTTCTTCCACGTACCACAGACAACGTACAATCTTTTAATGGATCAATCCAACTCCTAGTTACAACCAAAAATAAAACCCTACCATACACCTACCTTCTATTATTTCAAACTAAAAACACCATTTCACTCTCATCATCTCTTTCTTCACCCAAGCTGTGTGGAGCATGGCCATTGCCGAATGCACGGACATGGTCTTTCAGGGACCGCTTGTGTTTGAAATCAGAACCACAGATGCAGAACCAAAGCCTCCCACAATTCTTCTCGTGTGTTCTCCAATCACCTCTCACTGCAAATGCCTTGTTACACTTCCTGCACTCGAATGGCTTCCCTCCGTGCTTCCTCTTGTAGTGTGTTTGGAGGGTCCTGAAATCCTTCAGTGGCCTTGACCTCGGATAGTTTATGTTGTTTCTGCAACCCTCTTCACAGCAATAGCAGGGTAGCCTCAGCATCGAAGAACCTGCTTTTGACCCTCTCAATGACTCCGACCCTTTCCTATACTCTGATCCATGTCCCCACATATGCATCTATATTTGTAACAATATATAAGAATATGTCTTTCTTGAGACCAAAATAACGCGCACCAAAACACACCAGTTCTGCTTTGCATTCGGTGAATCTTAAAAATAGAGCATATAAAAACACTAGACATGGATTTGAGATGTTGGATGAGAAAATAGTTTACGTACATGTACAGACAATTTAAAGATTTTTTAATGTTCCTTAATCGTAAGTTCGAATGTTAATCACTCTAACTTTTGCGCTAATTAACTAACACTATTACAACTTCTATCTAGCTTGACTTTTGATGGTTGATATGCAATGAAAGACTTCTTGGATTTTTCAAACCACACTTTCAACAGAAAAGGCAAGGGCTTACCTTTTTACTGCGTGTATATACTACTTTTTTATTAGCAAGAGGGTCTAAAGGCCTCTGCAGTGTTCGTAAATGTATGTAAGACTTTAACGATGAGAAAGTACTATTTTGAGATTATTAATCTCAGTCTAATAAATGGTTATCATGAATTAAAAAAAATACTAAACTTGCTAAGTAGTTGAGTTTCAGATGTTACGGACTGACCTGCATGTTGTTGAAACGGGTGAACGTTTTGTTACAGACCGTGCAAGAGAATTGAGTTGGTCCAATAAGGATTTGTTGAGTAGTAGGGATCCAATATCGGCCATGAGGCGGAGTGGAAGAAGGTTTGGTAGCGGTGGTGGGAAGGCCAATGTGGAGGGCAACTGTTACAGCGGTGGGGTCATCAGAGTTAGGGTTTTTCTGATGAGCACGCAGAGCAGAAGTGTGTTTTGGGTTAAGGAGTTTGGATTTGTGGTGGCAAGGAGGGCCAAGGGAGAGGGAAATGGAATCTTCATTGCCATTCTCGTCAGCTTCAAAGCTGGCACTATCACTGCCACAAGAGGACATGCAGGAGAAAGAGTATGTTTTCTGCATGGAGATATGGTTATGGACAGTGAAGATAATATTATAAGAGAGAGAGAGAAGTGAGGGAGAGTGTTGAGTTTTGGATTGAGAAATTGTAAGTGGCTGGAGGGACAAGAAAAGGCCATAAATAAACAAACTTTGTATGCGTCTGTGTTTTGCTTTTATTTGTTAATTAATAATAATTGAACACAGAGAAATTCAAGTAATTTTTTCTGTAATATTCAGATTTGAAATATTATAAGAAACTTATAGTGTGGTTGGTAGAACAGAGAAAGGAGGAGGGTAGAGTAGAAGTATTCGGAGGCACGTGTGACGTGTGTAGGCGCACGTGGAATGAAAGAAACTAAAAGGATGATAACGATATGTGGATCTTGACATGTTTGGAAATGGAGTAGAGACAGAAGGAGGAAAGGGAGAACAGAGTAGGAGGAGGCAAAGCATAGAATAGTGAGCTCAAATACTGTTTGGGTACAAATTTAATTTCAGGAGTCGCAGACGCATGTGCAAGTTAATTTTCTTTCACGGTATCACTTACAGTTACCATCGATCTCACATATTTAAAACCAACTCATTAATTGGTGTTTTCATCACCAAAGATAATAATAATAATAATAAAGTTTAAGACAGTAATAATGTTACACACGCAAAAGGGTTTGACATAAAACTGCACAGGATCTTCTAGATTGCCTCTGTCACGGTTGAAAAATCGCATTAGAGATATATCATATAATAATGGAACAACCTCTTAACTCAACAGTTCAATATTGATTTTCATCTCTCCCTCCTCATTCACTCTGCATCAATTACCAAATCAATACATAGCAAGTTTTCTTGTCTCCCCTTTCTTAGTTGCTAAAAAAGGTTTAAGAAACTATAAAGAAAGAATATTTCTCAGGCATTGTTTATTGAATTTGAACAAAATTTAAAAAAAAATTAAGAATTTTAACACTGCCCTCATTCAATTATTGACTTAAAAGCTATGTGTAGCAGAAGCTTTTGATTTGTTTGGACATGATGACAATTTTTTCTTGAGTAGCGTAGCATCTGTATGATTCATCGGTCTTCTTTCGGCATGTTTAATCAACTTTCTCTCTCTTTTTTATAAGAAATTCATCTGCAGACACACACATAGAGCGAAAAGTGAGAGTGAGTGTGCGATGGTACAGTCTGTTTCCATATCAGAGTGAGACAGTAAACACACAAAACTATAAGTGAGAGTGGTAATATGAACAGAGGAAGTAGACATGGAGAACTGTAGAAGGCGAGGCGTGTGTTCCTCTCTCCCACTTGGTTATTATTACCAAAGAGATTGTGATGGCGATGTACTCTTTCATCTCTCAACTTTTAACTATTCCAATCTTTACTGCATCCATGGTGATGTGATGATAATTTGTGTGGATAAACATAATTTTGAAGGCATGGTGATAAAAATTGAAAGAGTGTGGAGCATTAATGGGCTGAAAATAAAGGGGGTGGTGGTGGTAGGGCCATGTGTTTGATTGGACATAGCCCTAAAACTTGGAATCTTTGTGTAACTGTTGAAGCATGTAATGAATGGGTTGATTAATTCAGGGGTGATCCACCACAACTAAAAAAGGTGGCGAAAGGGTCAGGTGGAAGTTCCAATTTGGCTGATCTAGGCTTCTTTCAGTATACCCACTGCATGCCTACACAATAATATCTTCTAGCTTCTGCCTTCTTCTTCTCCTTTACTCTACTTTCATCACAACAACAAACACATATTCATAACAAAATTTCTCCACCTCAACAATAAACCTATGAAAAGAAAAAGATAAGTGTGTTTGTAAGTTTTACCATACTTACGTTTACAGGGATGTGGCCACTCATTTATTTGTTAGGTTAATTTCTGTTAGACAAAACGAAAAGCCCAGTGCTAGGCCGAGAACCTACCTAGCACCCTCAAGTTACATGTCAACCCATCACACCATGTAAGTAGACCTCATGTAATGTCAACTAGACTAATGCACACACAATTCACATCCCGATACAAGATTAATCATTCATAGATAATATCATTTTTTGATTTTGTTATGAATATAGTTAATCGTATTTTTGAATCAATTTTTTTATTTATTTTTAATTTATTATTTTAATCACTTTTCAAATATTATTTTATATTATTAAAAAAATTAAAATTAAAAATTAAAAAAATATTGAAATAATGAGTTAAAAATAAGTCAAAAAATATCGTTATCCTATTTTGTATGTATAATCTTTTAAATTTTGAGTTATTCTTTTTATTATTACAGTCTGATCTGTATATATCGTAAAATGAACAAAAAGATTATCGATATAGAATATATGATTTAAGTCAATTTTTTATTTTGAATCTAATAAACGATGAATCTTTATTGAATGGAGAATTCATCTATAACAAACAACACAAATAAAATTTGGACCTAACTCACATTTTGAATTTAACCTAAAAATCCAAAACTTTAAAATTATATGAATTTATGACTTTTTATGCTCAATTTTCTAATTATTATTTAATATTTAAAATATCGATAATAAACATATATATATATATATATATATATATATATATATATATATATTTCACTAAAAAATGTGATATATAAATGGTGTAATTAAGAGTAAAAGAATTCAAAATCTGATTGTCACAAACATTCCTAAGAACAACATTAATTGGGGGAGTTCGTGCCAACTATTGAAACTAAGGTTTATTTGTAAGCAGAGATGTCAAAAACATAAAACCTACGGGCAAAACGAAAGAATGGAAGAAAGATGATTCAAATAAATTGTGATTCAGTCAAATTTTCCCTAAACCTGAAACCTAATAAACACAATTCTCTGTTCACTAACAAACACAACGGTAATTGAGGAATTCGATGAATAAAGAAGAAGCAAACTAGATTCTCACAAGCTTCCATATTGAAAATTTTAATAAGGGGAAGGAAGGTAGAAGTTATGCCTTTGCGGAAGGGAAAAAGATTAATAATAAATTGTAATAAATAATGAACAATAATTTTAAGAAACATATAATATTTTAAGAAATTATAAAATATAAACATTGTCAAGGTAAATTAATTAAAACATAAATTAGACACTTTTATATAAAAATATGTTCGAAAAGGGTATATAAATTTATGGCATATTTAATGATCATAAAGTAGACTAAAAATATATAAACGAAATAAAATTGTACTGAAAAAAAAAATACTTAATTTTAATTTTGAGTTAGATGTAAGATAAACAATACTATGTTATTATTTACCCTTTTCCAACCCAAATAGTAATTAATTCAGTTGCTTAACAAATACTGAGGTTTCGTTATCTTTCAAATTTCCATCTAATTATTTTCATGAATGAAAGGGAATGTCAATTTGTCTTTTGAATCAAGAAACATATAATATTAGTATATATTATTTACTAAATTAGTTAAGTTAATGTTTTATTTAAGTATAACTTTTATTTAATATATTATATGCATGACATTTAAAAAATATATAAGATTTATCTTTACATTTATTATTATACAAATCTTTACTTTCTTGGAAACTTAAGCGTAAGAAAGTTTTTTTCAAGAGATATTCCTTTGTTTTTCCTTGTAACTTCGAACTTTCTTATCAACAAGTAACTAATTAGGTTTGGTTTATTTAATCGGATGATACTCACTTTTATTTAAATGTATCAATTTGATATTTATTTTTAAAAATATGTCAAATGAGTTTTAACTTTTGAAAATATATGTCAATTAGGTCCTTTTCAGCAAAAGATTATTAACACCGTTAACGGTATTAATATTTAAAATGACTTACAAAATTAAGTATTAATATTTATATTAAAATTTAGTATGAATTAAGTTAAATGACTTTAGTAATTTTTGTTTGAAATGAACTTTATTAAAACATTTTTTAAAAAGTTGATACTAAATTGACATATTTTAAAAAATGAGTACTAAACTAACACATCTGAACGAGGATATGTACCATCCGACTAATTAAACATTTAGGTTTTTAGAGCTTTATATTAAACTTTGAAAACATCTCGGGAAAATCCAGTAAGATGAGTTTGAGACTGAGGTAGGTAATTAATAGCTTTAAATCCATGGAGGAGGGAAGATGAATGGCTTAAAGGCATCGCAGAAAGGGATCCATGGATTCAAAGAGTACATACAGACAGAAGCACCGTTGCTTTGTGAATTTAGTTCATCACACACTTCAATGTGGGAAAGCCGAACATAACTTTGCCATTTTCTTCTTTATCCACTAACCCTACACTGTCATCGTCATTCATCTCTCTTACAATAAATGCCTCATTTTGTGTACAAAAACACACGCTCTCTCTTACAATAAATTCAAACCAAAAAGGACAATTACTAATCAATGTATCCCAAAATGAATTCCTATATCTTATAATTACACCAAAAAAAAATCTGAAGGTCGTGTCCAAATGGGTTACATGTTCCCAAAGCTCACCCATCTAACCAAGCGGAGAAGAGAAGTAAAGGAAGAGGTTATCATTATTGGGCTCTGATATTGTAATGGGCCTGATCCAAATTGTTTCACAGAAATCATACACCCACTGTTGCAACTAAGGGTCTTTATCCTGCACCTCCAAAATTTCTTCTACACCTTCAAATATTTTTTTTAAATTTCAAAAATACCCTTTGACCATTTAAGTAAAGTCACTAACATCATACCTCAAAATATATAACCGGAAGTCGACTTCCAGAAGTCAAAATATATTACTGGAAGTCGACTTCCGAAAGTCAAAATATATTACTGGAAGTCAAAATATATTATCTAAAGTCAACTTTTGGAAGTCAAAATATATTACTGAAAGTCAAAATATATTACCGAAAGTCGACTTTCAGAAATTAAAATATATTACCGAAAATCGACTTCCAAAAGTCAAAATATATTACCAGAAGTCGACATCTAAAAATAATTTTGGGATTGTGATGTGCTTAGCTTCATTGAAATGGTCTTGGAGGTGTAAAAGAAATTTTGGAGGTGCAGGAAGAAAGACCCTGTAAGTGATGGGTCTATGCATAGACCTTTAATAGAAACATGTTGGTTCTCAGCTACAAACAACATTTTGCATCATCACTTAAGCAACCTATCTGTTTCATCCTACTTTTTTTCTTAGTACAATTTTAGTTCTTTAACCTTCTTTCATCTTTCCATGAATTTCATAGAAACGATTACAATAATCAAACACTTTTTTTCTACTACAAAACTCAATGTATTTAATAAAAAAAAAAAACAAGTTAAATATACTTTTAGCTTCTGAATTTAAATATAAATATAAAATTTATTTTTATCACAAATATTATTGCAATTTCTCAAATTTTAAAAGTGAATATATTTATCTGTCTAATTCTTCGTAATAATATATTTAACTCGAAAAAATGTTTATTGTGAAACTATACAAAACTGACATATGTGAAAGGTTCAGAGTGATGCTATTCCTCCCAAAAAATTATATCGTACTCCAACACCACATGCCGCACAATGGGAAGAAAATAATAGACATATTCTAAGCTAGGTAGCTATTTTTTGTATTTATTTAAGAAATAATGGAATAGAATAAATGTAATTTGTCGCATACGGAAAACAGCAGTGATAGTTAACTTGTTCTTATTCATTTCCCAAAGAAGGCAAATTTTTTAGAAATTGATGGTGACAAAGGAATAAGTGTATTTGCCATTACTCAAAATTTGAAGATCCATATTCCCATTCCCTCCTCGATGCATGCCAGTCAGAATTGAAACGGTGATTCTGTATCGGTGATCACCAGTTAGTTATATATATTTTCATTATCACGTGAGTATTTATCAAAGTTTACATCGAATAATACAACTAAAAAAACAACAAAAAAGTATTATAAAAATAAAAAATTGATTTTTAAAATTAACATCACAATTCGATAAATTGTTTGAACGTACGAGATACTTAAATAATTGTGTGTGATTGAAAGATTTGTAATAGTGTCGAACTATCTTATATATCTACTTAAAAATACTTTAACTATTAACTTTTAAAGTCAATTATTGAGTATGTAGATATGGATTCAACATGTAATCGAATATCCAATTGTTATATATATATATATATATATATATATATATATATATATATATATATATATATATATATTGTGATAGATAGAAAGAAGGGAAATGAATGAGTAAATTAATATAATATGAATAGACGAAAAATGAAAAGACAATGAGGAGTTTAGTTAGAAAAAGAAGGACGATAAGATAAGATGTAATGTGAGCATTAATGCATCGATTTGATCTCCGAAGGAAACATGTGTTAAAAGATTATCTGGATTATACCTGGTACGTGGCAGGTTTAAGATAATAAATAGGAAGTGAGTTAGAGGAAAAAGATAAAGAAAATCATGTGAAATGATTGAGATGATTCCTAAATATTTTATGAAAGTCACACGCAGGAAAAGTCAGGAACAGCTGGTACTAGTGGTGCGCGAGATAGAGATAGAGATAGAACCAATGAGATGTTGTAGAAGAAGAAACTCTATAATACAACACAATACACTCAACACAACAAATTAAGGATTGACTAATCATAACTACCAAGGTTGTCCATTCAACTCCCTCAAAGGCCATTTCTTCAATTTCAATCTCATCTCCACCCACTCCTCTCTTTCCAACCCATCCACTTTTCTTTCATTCTCCACTTCTTTTCATTTAAAGCCCGTACAAAATTCAAATTATTTTAATGTTAATAAACATGTAATTTAAATTATTGGCATCAACTATTTTTTTCTTCTAAAATGCCATATTTTTTTATGTTAAATTTATGAATTTAATAATTATGAACGGAAAGTATAATTTTATATTATTGATTAATTTAAAGTGTTGTTTATACATTTTAAATAATTGTTACAAAATTTAAATGATTGGATTGGATGTGTATATATTAAAAACCTAATATCATTGGATACAGACTCACTTTTCATAAGATAATCCATGTAATATTAAAATAGAAAGGTTAGCAGAAAAAAGAAAGGATAGAAGAGAGAGTCGTTGATCTTATCCTTAAACCACAACAGTGATTGGTGAAGAGACAGACAAAATACTCCAAAGGGTAATGCAATGGGTAGTGCACATTTTAAACGCCCACGAAATACCCCTCTCTCTCTCTCTCTCTCTATATATATATATATATATATATATATATATATATATATATATATATATATATATATATATAAAGAGAAATTACTAATTATTAATAGTATTTATTGGTCTTAATTGTTTGAGAGTTAAATTTGAAGTAATTAAAAAGAATTTTTTATTGAACATATATTTTATAATCTTATTTTAATTATTTAAAATGAATTTAGAAAGTCTTATATTAATTTATGAATTGAAAATAATACGATTAAGTCAAACTTAAGAGTTATAAGATTAACTAAAATATTTTGGGTTTATTTTAGAAAATTTATATATTTATTTTTATTTGATTTTATACTCAGCAGTTTTATTTTCTCATTCTTTTTCAAAATTAGAAATAATTTATCCCTACCCAGAGGAGAGCAAAACAAATGAAAAAACAATATAAAAAGCATCAAAGATTCTGTATGCGACGCCCCGACCACGATATTTTCCCGAGCTGTTGGTTTCAATTCAATGTCTCGTTTTCTCGACCCATCTCTCTCTCTTCCTCTTTGTTGGGAATTTTCCTTTTTCTTTTTAATTTTTCCAATTGTTTTTCTTGCTTGGTTTACAAGTCTATTTTATTATTCCAAAATTTGATTCTAAGATCCCATATTCTTCAATGAGAAGCTCTCTCATCGCTCCTCTCTGCTTCCATAAAACGCCATTTCCTTGTATATCTCTTCTCCCTCTTCTTTCTGTTTTTCTTCTCTACGCCACCACCTTGGCTTCCATAAATGTATTTCTTCACTGAGAAAATGCAGCGTTTGAAGATGGGGTTTCCTGACTACATCCAGGCATTGGAAGAAGAACGCCGTAAGATTCAGGTCTTCTGCAAAGAGCTTCCTCTTTCCTTGGAGCTAGTTACTCAAGGTAACCCAACAAACAAACAAACAAACCATATCCTTTTGTTGCTTTCGAGAACATTATAAAGTTTCCTCCTTTATTTTCTGGGTTTGTTTACTGAGAGGTTTTTGGTTTCTGGGTTTTGTTATTTTTATTATGTTTCCAGCCATTGAAGCTTGCAGACAACAATTGTCTGGCACCACTAGCGAGTATAATTTGAACGGTCAATCGGAGTGTTCGGAGCGGACAACATCATCAGAGGGACCAGTCTTGGAGGAGTTCATTCCAATCAAGAAAAGGGCATCATCATCCCCTTGTTGCGATGAAGATGACGAAGACAACGAACAGCATTCTCTCAGGCAAAGGGTTTTAAATGAGAATAATAAGAACAGTGATAAGAGGAAATCCGACTGGCTCAGATCTGTTCAGCTGTGGAATCCAGATCCCCCAGCTGAGGAGGTAAAAAGACCAAAGCTTAATTGTGAATTTGCCATTGTTTGAGTAAGTTTTGTGCTTTGTGTAGACTATGTTGATTTATTGACTATTTTGCTGTTTGTGTGTATGCAATTTCCTTGGCAAATTGTTCAGGATGCGACTAGGAAAGTTCCTGGGATAGAATTGAAGAGAAGTGGATGTGGTGGAGGTGCTTTCCAGCCATTCCACAAGGAAGAAAAAGCTGCAAAGGCAACTGAATCGTCGTGTAAAGCACCCTCTTTAACCCTGGTAGCTGCTGCGAGTTCTAGCGCCGGAGAACTCACCCCAGAAAAAAATCAGAGTGAGGGACAGAGAAAGCAGCGCAGGTGCTGGTCTCAGGACTTGCACAAGCGCTTCTTGCATGCCCTTCAGCAGCTTGGGGGTGCAGATTGTGAGTATCTTAATCAGTTTTGATTGTTATGTCTTGTGTTTGGGATGTTACTCTAATTGCATATTTTCGTGGTTTCTGCAGCTGCCACACCAAAACAAATCAGAGAGCTAATGAATGTTGATGGCCTCACAAATGATGAAGTCAAAAGCCATTTACAGGTATGTTAGGTATATATATGCTGTTTGTATATCCCAATTCCCAAAGATTGGTTATCAAAGTTAACTTACTCTGGTAGAATCACAATCGTGGTCTTTGTTACTGTAATTTCCATTGTCTAGTCTAGTCTAGTCTCCCTGGTGTGGAATCATTAACTGTTTGTTCTTGTTTCCTTATCCCTCAGCTCCAGTTTCAAGGGATTCCAAACTGTTTGTTCTTCCATATTCTGAATCAAAGTCTAAATTTTTCTGTGTTTTCGACAGAAATACCGTTTGCACACGAGAAGGCCAAGTCCCTTGGTTCACAACAGTTCCAGTCAACAAGCAGCGCCTTTTGTCCTTGTTGGGAACATTTTTGTTCAGTCACCAGAATATGCAGCTGTAGCTACCTCAACAGCATCAAGAGAAGTGAACACAGTTCCAGCACCTGCTGGGGTTTATGCACCAGTGGCCACACACCCTACGCCTGTTTCACAACCATCAGCTGATTCAATTAAGAAGCCACAGTTTAAGAAATTTAAGCATTCTGAGCATTCAAATTCAGATGAAAGGGCTCATCACAGTGAAGGAGCTGTTCATTCAAATTCCCCTACCTCATCCTCCTCTACACACACCTCTGCTTCCCCTGGTTATTAAGTTTTAAAATGTTGCACAAGTTTTGTTACTGTAGAAAGTCCTTTGATATTTCCTTCTGACGTTTTTTTGTACTAAAATGATATTTACTCCTGTTATATGGTATTTAAAATCAGAGGTAAAATACACAGAGTGACAGTTTTGATGTTAAATAAGTCCACCCCACCCTCATAGCTGGCCACCATGTTATCTCCTTGCACAGAAGGTGAACTGAAATTTCAAATTTGAAATTTGGAAGCATGATCAATGTTTCAATTGGTACTTGTTGAGATTGTGACTGGTTAAAAGTTACTAGTCTGACTTAGTCATACTCCTTCCACATTGAGCAAATTCTTAATCACACCTATGTACTTGTGTTGGTGATGCGTGATTTTAGTGGTCCACCTGGGCATCTACATTGCTTTAGTTGTTTGGTTGTGGTTAGAATTAATGGATTATAGTTGTAGCATGATTATTCCTAAGGTGGATCTAAGAATATCCAATGGAATATGCAATGAACATTACCTACACAGGACAAAAAGAGATGCAGACATGTGTCAGTTGTGAAAGTGCCAAATTCAGCATCTGTGAATTACTATATTGCTAAAGACCTTCCTTAATTAAAAAACGCTCTTTTATGATATTAATTGGGTTATGACCAAATACTAGTGAGGAATATTAAAGATTACAGCAACGGTTAAGTTCTGCCGGATAGTCCCCATTAATTATTTTGGCCCTTGTTTCTTGTTTTGGAGTGAGCCAAAGTAACCTTGCAAGAGATTGCCAAATAAGTAAAGGAACTGAAAATTTGCACACATATTCAAGCCATTTGGAATGCAGGATTCTGCTCTCGAATCTTCTAAATTCGATTCTCATTGAACTACTATTTTTGTCTTTACTTGGCAAAATATGGTTAAAGACAAGCTTTCATAATTAAGGACGGGTTAACTTGATTTCTCTTTTTTTTTTTCACCGACTTGTCTTTTTTTTTTCTTTAAATTTATTATTTATCAAATAAAGTTAATTCTCTTGACCTTTGGAAGAGTTATTTGCAGGGGCCACAAGCCTAACAGAAACAAAGAAAATGAGACAATCACCCACTAAACGGTTAGCACCAAAAGATAAAATTAAAAAAAAAAAATCCACTGAACGTGGTAGCAGAGCGCCATTTCCTAGAATGGAAGCTATGCATGAAGTCTGATATAGTTACTTTGCATATAATATGTAATACAAAACCATTCATATAGTAAATTATACTTTTAAGGCAATTCATAATTTTGCTTTACATAATTCTAATACCGAAATTACACGTCGGACATTTGACATCATTTTTATCTCCAAAACATTAAAATAATGGTATTATAGATTTTTGATTTTATATAATGTTTAACTTTGTCTATTGTATTAGATATGAGACTTTTTAACTCATACTTGGAATATTCCCAACACCTACTAAACATCACGTTATCACTAAAATTAATTGAGTCTACCACTTTTTAGTTAATTGATGATAAACCACTAAATTTTGTTATTAGATTAAGAATAACTCAAGTATAATATGAACAAACAAAAAGTTGTAGTACATTATTAGGTATAATAAAAAATACTTTTTTTAATTAAGTAGCTGGTAAACTACTTGTATTTGAAAGTGGAACTCCATTGAAGATCACTAGAATCTTTCACAAGATTACTTGCCCCTGAATAGTAAATAATATTCATTTACCCTCCTCTCTTTTTTCCCACTTTTCTATCCTAGCACCCTTTGCATTGCCTCTGTAATCACCCGACACACATTACTTTTTTCAAAATGACCTTAAAAGCACAAGAAATGTACATGCACAAACACAAACAAAAAGTCAAAGCTTTCAATCACCCCATCTTTCTAATTATATTGCGAGTTAGGTGTGGATTCTCGATAATATTCCTTTTCATCACATGGATAAAAGTTATCCGTCTCTTTTTCTATTCTGTAAATCGATTAATTAAAGTTAATTTCAAATATATTACAAAGAGAGATTAACCAAAACCATAATCTAACGAATTTTTTATAAGTCAAACTTAGATAACTTTGTTACCCAATTCATATTATCATGTATTTTCTTATGTGTCACGGATAATATCTTTTGAACAAGTGAATACTAATCTCTTTCAGTATCATCTTTTTGATACATTTTCTTATACTCAGTCAACAAAAAATAATTATTGTACTATGCTTAAAAGGTTGAATTATGCATATAGATAAAAACAATTAACTTATCGTTTCTTTTTTTTTTTTTTCAATCAGCCAATTCCTCTTGGGGTTATGTCAAATACGAAGGTCAAATTTTATATTGCAGTTATTGGTGTTTTGAACTTTAAAAACTTATATTTATACAAAAATGAATGCAAGTAGGAAGAGGTAATTTTACAATGTAATCAAATGACAATGTAGAAGATTTTTCATGACCTTTTTAACTTCAATGGGTCCCATAATTGCTGGATTTAACTTTTGCAGCTCCAAATGTTAAATGTAGGAAGACCATGTGGGCATTATTTAAAGTACTACTAATTTTAGTGTCACGTTATTTCCTTATATGCTTAGTCATGAAATCCCATTGTAAGAAATGTGCATATTTAATGTGTGATATTGTAGTTCAAACGTGACTGTCTTAAAAAAAATTATTTATTAAACTTAAAAATAGTTTTGTTTAAAATTATTATCCACAACCTTACATTTGATTTATATTTATTACATGTCAAACTGATCATAATTATATTTACACATACATAATATTATTCAATTAACATAGTGCGATAGGATTAACAAATAACTTCATCTCTTATACTATTCTATTATTTATTCAATTCCAAAACTCTGCGTATAACAATACATTAGACCTACGTATTACATGTAGATACCAATAGCAAATACAAGTTTATGTACATACGGGATTTATTGTTTCAAGAATCTAGAGAATGGCTAAATTTTGCAAATGATAAAGAAAACGCACAATGAAAAACTGAACTCTAGAATTAGAAGACTTTAAACTAATCTATACTCTCTGTATTAAGTAACTTAATGTTGTTATTATTTGCATGGCGGTGATCTGCGTTTTTTTTTTTATAAAAATGGAAAGTGTGAGAATTAAATATTGATACAGCAACACGAGTCAATTAAATTATTTATTAATTACGCAGCTAGTCTCATAAACAAACAAAAAATAAATCGGCAACAAAAGCTGCAATTGGAGCCTTCTTTGCATAGTTTATTGCTTAAACGCAAACATGATTTCATTTAGGAGTTGAAGGGAGAAAAGAAACATGTATACATGAGGATTGTCGTCAAAGTCACCTATTAATGGTCCCCATCACGAATATTCGAGGACAAAGAGAGGAATATTATTTTAAATTATTATCAATATCCATTCATTATTCAATGTCATAGTATATTCTCCATATAATTTATATTATCTCCTTTTAGGTCAGCCTCACAAATCAAACCATATTCTTTTCTTCCCAACCTAATATACCAATTTTTGTTTTATATATTTTTTCGTTAATATTCCCCGAGACTTTATAAAATCTACATAAAACTCATTTCATAAAAAAAAAAACCGCAGAAAAAATCTTTCAGAAATTGAGAAAAGTGACAGCCATAGGTTGAGATTATATGGGAGATCTGAATGATTTAAATAGGGTGAAGACGTGAATGGTTGAACCACGTGTAGTTTGACTAAAAAAATATAAATTTGTGTTTGATAAGAAGATGTTATTATAATTTTATGAATATTGTTGATTGTATATGAGTTGGAGCATAGGAGATTTTCTGTTTTAGGAAAGAGTATAGAGTTGTAGAAGAGACAAGCTAAATCTGTCCCTTGAGTGGATCTAAGGTCAAGTGACCCTAATGCTATTTCCAAAATACCAAAAACAACATATACTCTTTCATGGATTCTTTCTAAATATTAATTAAGCTTTCCCTTCGTAATTATCACAACGAATATTCCTCCAACCTTATCGTAAAATAAACAAATGCAAACAAAAGCTTTGTTAGGTTTCTTAAGTTCAAATACCTAGCGTCAGTTTCACAACAATCACAAACTTTAATTTATTAAACTTGCGTTTCTTAATTATTCACATTTTAGCATCTTTTTGGTTCACCATGAGATTCATTGAGAGGTAAATTCCATTTGCATTCAATATTAATTCATAGAGTGTTAGAAGTTTCACATTGACTAGAGATAATAATTTTATACTACATAAGTGAGATGCAAACCTCATCATATTTGTTGGTTTTGTGGGATTGAATTAAGTATTAAATTTATTCTTTATTGAGCCGCTAATGGACCACCATGCTTAATCTGTCTCTACTTTAAATTAATTTGTCGAGTTTTTTTTCAAATTGTTATATAAAACGAAGACACAGTTTGTAGTGTAAAAAGAAGTAGAAAAGTAAAGGAGGAACAGAATGGTTGTATAGAAGCAAGTGATTTTAAGAAAAGGTGTAGTTTGTCAAACTCAGACAGAAAAAGGTGAATAGAAGAGGATGGGGTCATTTCTGTTTTGTAGAACTAATAATTAGTTGGTAAAGGTTGATTAAACCCCACGTACTCCTCGTTAATAATGTTTTGTCCCATAAAATAAAATAAAATTATGGTGCTGTGCATGAGATTAAGTTGACCAGATATTATCTTCTATATCGTAAATCTGATAGTGTTGTGATCACATGATTAATATTGTTCATTGGTGTAAAATAAGTTGAAATTTCAGTGTCATGGTTGACGCAGATTTGGGAGGTAAATAGGGTAAATTGCAGAGTATTAAGAGCAACGTAAAAGTGTTGACAAAGGAAATAAAGTAAAAGATTTTGTTTGATTAATTTCAAAGGCAAGATTGAGTTCAGTCCCTTTTAACACCAACTCCAAATGCAGGAAATGTTAAATGTTCAGATCTCTGCATGCTCACACCAACCAAATTATGAAGTGGTTCAGAGCTACCACCTTTATACAAGATCCTATAGATTTTCACACACACAATCATCAACCGTGTGTCAAATATTTAAAATCAAAAAGAAAAAGGAAAATTCACTCATGACTTCAAAGAGTTCAACTTGTAAAATATAAAAAGGTAATTTATCATTACTGTTCTTTTTATATTAAAGTTGTTGCAATATATTAAATTTATTTTGTTTTAATTATTAAACATGATCTAAAGTAATCAAGACTATATATAGTAAATGTCTTAGAACACTGGTTGGCATTTGTCATTAGATGAAAAAACGTTGATTCAAACAAATTAATTTCTAAATTATTGTAATAAATATTTATATCTTGCAAGAATGAAAATTATATAAATAGTGATAATAATAAATACTTAAATTAGACGATTGAGGGTGCAGAGATTCTTTTCTGAGACGAGTGAGGTTGTAGGGTAGGGCTATTGCTTCCTGCACCTCCAAAATGATTAAATGCACTCTGATAATACTAATAGAAAAATATTAAGCTACCTTTCACCCACCCCATCATATTATTGTTTTCGTCACTGTCACTGTCACTGTTTAGTTGCCGCTTCCATGACTATTGCTCCTACAGAGAAAGAACCTTACAAGTGAAAAAAAAAACAAGAGAGAAATCGAGACAAAAAAATTATTCTGAAAAACTATTTCCGAAACATATTTTGCATGTTCCGGAATGTATTTGATGTGAGATGTTCTAAAAAAAAGTCCAAAAACCATTTTGTGTTTCAAAAAGTTTGTTCCTTGAATTTTTTTTTTCCAGAATATATTTCATGCATTTTTGAAATTTTGTTCCAAAAAATTTTCAGAACATATAATCTGAAAATCACTTCTATGAACGGTAAAATACTAATTTTATAGAATTTGGCAGAGGTGCGCAAAGAAATTGTTGGGATTGAACTAGAATCGCTCTTTTTTCCTATCCAGTTCCTCCACCACCGCGAATCTCAGTTAAATTCAGGTATGATATACTTTTTAGTTATTGGGAGAACCCGAGTACTCTCTTTCGGATCTAGGAAAGAACTCTCAGAGATCTTTTTTCTTTTTGAAAAATACAGGAGCGAAACAATCAACCTATTGATATTGGAAGACTCAGATGATTCTTCCAATGTATCAGTATAGGAAGAAGTAAAAGCTGTTTGATTATTGGTGATAGAGCTTCCTTGGTCCAGTAAGTATATGAAATTTTCAAGTATTTATTTTTACACCCCGTGATTTTCTTTATGTACCTCTGTAGAGGAGTCGAAAATCTAAAGTGTTCATGGTTTAGAATTTTAACTATGAAGTTTGGAAACATTTTTTTTATCGTGCAATCCTTAAATATATTCAATATTACATTATTTAAAAATGTGTTTTTAGATGTAAAAATATATTATAATTGTTTATATTACACAATACTATAGAATTCAAAATACATTTTTAGAATGGGTAATTTAAAATTATATAATTGAAATATAGTTCTAGACTACACCTAAAAATATGTTCTTAGATTTGAAAATATATTTTAAATTATATAATTCAAAATATTTTTTAAAATTATATGACTTGAAATATATTTTTAAATTTTGAATTGTACATTTAAAAATAAATTTTTAAAATTTTTACAATATTTTCGGATTTATGAAAAAATTGAACTTTTGGACATTTAAAAAATTTCAAGAAAAAAAAAAAAGATAAGAGTGGTAAAAGCAATTGGTCTAGCTTTTAGATGACCCAATAGCATTATCGGCCCATTTTTCTTTGTTTGTGTGCTTTTAAGCCCAAGGAGGGGTGTAATTAGTACCTAAATTGAATCGTTGGTGATTTATCCGGTAGTTAAGTATTCCTGCAACGTCACTTATGTTACTTACCAATACATTTCAACTGAAATGAGACAAGAGTTAAGACATATTAGATGAAGAGTTACACATTCTCTTAAATATTGATGAAATCAATTAGAAGTTATGACTCAAACATTCAGCCTAACAACTTTAGTATTAAGATTAGTTTTTAGGTAAACTATTTAAAGTTTGCCTATTTTTTCAAAAACAAATTAAATTACATGGTAGGATTTAAAAAATGAATAATTTATGAATAATTTATTTTTATAATAAGATGATAGACTTAATTATTAATTTGGTTTTTATATTCAGGTTTTTCATTCGTTTTGGTCTATATATTTTCTTTACTCAATTGAGTCCAAAATTTGTTAAATAGGATAAACGTAGTTTCTTCCATTGAATTGACATTCAAACTGTTTGTAAAGTGATAACATTGTCATTATAATAACGAAATTAATTAATAAATTGGTTTCTAAATTTTTCTTCTGACTAAATTGAGTCCCAATTTTGTCATATAGAGACAATATGATTGTTTTTTTCTCAACGTTGTGAACTCAAAAGCTATAATTGAGTTCATGTGTCAATTTTCAACGAAATGCAGACAAAAATGAAAATTCTATGAAGGAGACGATCATGAATATGAAGGAAACAATCTCATTGGGATTGTATCCCTAAGACAAAGGGGTTGGAGCAAAAATGCTTTGGACTCACACGTTATCACCACCTAACGATATTAATGTTGATTTCATGGAAGAAATAACATTATCTCTATCTAAAAAATATGTTTAATTATGTTTTAAGTCTCTTATAAATTTGAGATTTTCAATTGAGTCCCTAATAAACTTTTATGATCTAGTATGTACTCAATAAATTTAAATTTTTCAATTGAATCATTGTTGTTAACTTTTTTCTATTAACTTAGTCATATAGCTCTGACATAGTTATTATTTTGTATTGTCACCCTTAGGAATGGCAATAAGTCAGGTCAGGACGGGTGCAGATAGTGCTTACCCGCAACCCGACCCACAACAAAACAAATCTATCCATTACCCACCCTGTAACCTGTTACCTGTTATCTGTGCGAATACCCATTTAAAAAATATTCACCAATTTTTGAAACCTGTAGCTTTTCGTTGATACCCTCAAATATTTAAAGAAAATAATATTTTATAAATTTTTAAAATAAAATTTAATTAAAAAAAGTAAAATATAATTTTAATTTTAATTAAATTTAATCTAGTATAATATAAATTAAATTTTAAATAAATTTAACTTAATAAAATATAAATTAATTTTAATTTTAATTTTGTGTGGGTAACATATACCCACACATATGGATAGTATGATACATGTACCCAATCCGTTTGTAATTGGATATTAAAATATCCACTACTTGCAGGTAACAAATACCCGCGGATATTAATTATTTGTCGCAAATTTTATCAGCAGATACCCACATGTACAAATATTTTTCTCATCCTTATTCACCTTACTAAGTTGTCGTCACATGTAATTTTATTATTTTATTATTTTCAAAATTTTATTATATATGATTTTATAATTTATGATTTTAAAATCTTATAATCTTATAATGTTATAAACCTAAAATTTCATAATTTTGTAATTTCATATTTCGTAATTTTATATTTTTATAATTTCATAATTTCATAACTTTAAATAATATTATTTTTTAAAAATTATATAAACGAGAATTTACACTGTGTTATTTTGGAAGGATTTCCTGTTTATGTGGAATAGGAAGAGAGGATTAGCACCTTATTTTTTGGGAATGATAGAAAGTGATGTCTAGCGATGATAAAGAGATTCATTCCAAATACAACCCTCATGTGCATGATGAGATTAGAGGATGACATACTCCAATTTACGAAATTATCCCCTCATATTTCAAATTTCTTGCACGTGATTAGTTCATTTCTCCTTATTATGAAAACAACATAATAAACATTAATAACACATAAAAATTTATTATGGTTATAATAAAAATGTATTACTTCTAAAATTACTATTAAAAATAAAAAAAATCTCAATGCAAATAAATTATTTCTCACCTTACATATTAAATTTATTTTCATACCAAATATATTGTATTATTTATTTTTTTATAATTTCAATCCTTCAATAAAATTTATAAAAATAAATATAAATCATTCATACATAATTTTATATTACTTTTAATAATAACAACAATTTGATAATCTAACTATTTTATAAATTTTTTTAATATGTTACATCAATCAATTCAGTAAAAAAAAATTCACAAATTTCCCTCCAAAATATCTCCAAATCCTTTAAAAGAAACAAGATCAACCTTATCATCTAACTAATCCTTAATATCTCTTCTCTGATCTCTTCTCTCTATTTCTTAAATCATTCTTCCATCAAAAAGCCCATGACGTGAGGCAAAGGCCATTTTAGTCTCTAAAAAATTGAAATAGTGTGGCAGATTAACCCAAATGTTAATCAAACAATTATTAATTGAAGCATCATTACCAAACCTACCTCTCACTAATTTGAGTTCCTGCAGAATCACTTCTTTTGGTGATAAGTCCTTAAAGTAAACATCCCCAGCAAAGCCAACACTAATGATTATGCTTTGTACTAGCCATTGAGATGCCAATTTAGTGGGTATTTTCAATGTCATATTCTATTTCAACCGAGACAATAATTCCATACTTTATTACAGCTTCAATATAATTATTAACCCCAACAAATAAATTAAATAATAATGACCACACCATTATGTTAGAATGACTTAATGACTTAGTGAAATCATGCAAGAATTTATCAGAACGGATTTTAAAAGAGAAACAATCGAAGAAAAAAACGTTTTCCATATATTAAAACGATTAGTTTGTACAAAAATTATAAAACCTACAAGAGAAATTTTCTAAAGTATAAATTAATTTAATTTTATAAAGAAAGTGTTTTCTCGACTTTATGGAAAAACACGTCTTATAAATTATAAATTATTTTTTATATAGTTGAAATTTTCTACTGAAATTTTAATATTGTCTATTCTTAAACTATATTGATTTTGATATATTAAATCTTTTTAATATATTTTAAAATATTAAAATCAGTATATTTTAAATACACAATATATTAATATTATCAAAATTAAAAAATAAAATTGGTACGTTATCCACTTTTAACAACATCTTAATTAATTAGAGTATTTGTAGTTGAGGAGTAAATAATTATGTCATGGTTTAACTTCATCGTGGGCTGCTCAAATAGTTAATTACATTATCTTTTAGTGAGAATAGTTAAATTCATTTCAGATAGCATCTTTGCTTTCCGTAGGCTTCGAGTTGCATTAGATCAGGATCAAATCCAGAAAACTAAATCATAACAATTCAATACATTGTATTGCTTATATTTTTAGATGTTATTTTGAATCGTAATTTTTTTTCTACAATAAAATATATAACAAACTTAAACAATTTTCTAAATATACATAGTTAAGCATTACCTAAAGATATATTTTTTATTCTATTTTTAACCATATTTACAACTGAAAATGATAATTGGAATCTTCAAAGAAAATAGTCCATCCTAAACTAACGAAAAATTAAAATTGAGTTACATATTTTTCTTATTTGAGGTGGTTTATTTCAATTATATAAAGCAACCTAACCTCCCAAGCAAATTTTTTTGTGACACCAATGAGTACTTATTATACATGTGTTATTGATAAAATCCGTGATAAAAATTAAATAAATATATTTAGTGGATATACCTGGCCAATATATACGAGTATTTAATTTGGTCGTTAACAGAACTAGTATGAATATTATGATATTGATATGTGGATGATACTCGCTACTCTCTCATAATTATTTTATTTTTACTTTTTAAAAAATAATTATTAGTGTTTTTTATTTTAGTATTTTCTAAATGAAATTATAAAAATAAAGCTATTAATGAAAAAATATTATTAAAGAATAGTTTAAAATTTAATTTCATATATTTTTATTTTTTATTTAGGACTATAAAATTGAAGTTATTTTTAAAAAAATTAATTTTTTTTAAATGTATATTTTGGTACACTTCATTCAAATTTACATTACATTAACATTTTAGTAAGTAATTTGAATTGTATTTTAAAAAAATATTTTATTTTATATTTAAAATAATTAATTTTTAGTAATTTTATTTAAAACAAGAAAATAAAATAAAATATAAAAGAGATATAAAGAAATTACGGGTATTTTTTCATAGATACATAATGAGGTGAATTATTTTTTACAGGTCAGGTAATATATATATATATATATATATATATATATATATCTATATATATATATATATATAATTTAAGGAAATTTTGAGAATAGTTGTTTATTTAAAATATAAATATTTTAAAAATAATTTTTATATCATAATTTACACAATAATTTTGAAAAATTTTATATTTCCACAATATAGCTTCATAATTTAAACATATCCAACGGAGTCAAAATAAAAACATTTGTTGATGTTGTAGCATACATCTTGTTTTTTTTTTTTTAATATAATAACAACTTATAATTGCATGTATTTTTGCTAGTTATTCATATAATAACAATTATTGGTTTCAAAAATACATAAACATATTAAATTCAGGATTGTCCAGAAGATTGTCTTAAATGCCAAACTAAAAGACTATTGTCCCTCCTATTGAAATATCTACCTTTTATACTTAATCTAACTTTAAAGTGTGATCATATCTTACATGGAGCAACTCCTTTATTTCACTTTTCTTTATCCAATCGAAATTGTGGCTAAATATTCGTATTCAGTCATAATTGATAATACTTTCAAATAATCAATTTTTTTATAGATTATATTGGTGATATGTGAATCTCATATATGAAATATATGATCAATTATATATCCTGAACGAAAAACAAACTTAAGGCATCAATTTAGAAAAAATAAATCTTTTATTTAAATTAACCAAATATATCATACGTAAGCATTATGATCATTATAAAAAGTCTAAATACCATTTTTTTTTTCAAATTAATCATATATATTTATAAGCTTTTCACCATTTTTCATCTAATTTAAACCATCTTATTTTTTTACTTTGATTTTGATTAATTTCCTTTTTTTCAGCTTTTTCAGTTGTTTTTTTCATCTGTCCAAACAATCACCCTAACCTTTGTGCTATAAAATTGAAGGAATAAGAAAGAATTTAGTGGGTGACATAGAAGGACAAAACAAACATAAAAAAGAAAGGCCATGTTACCAAGCATAATGATTAAAGGTTACATGCCTTTCCCTCGCCGTCAAAACGTTCTCATTATTCCCGATATATCAAACAAAGCTTTCAAAATTGCGATTAGCTTCAGCATTGATTTTAAACATTTCACGTTATATTAAAGTATGTGATGTTCTGAATTCTGATTCTTGTTAATGCTCGAAACTAACGTGCTTTAAAAAGTGGGAACCTTCCATGGTGCCCTTAACACCACCATAAAATGATCAAATGAAGTGATGTTCCATCATAAATTTGATTCCGAGTTATCTTTTCACTGACAAGACCACAAACAAAAACATTACTCTATAATATACCCTAAAGTTCCTACATTGTAACTGGCCAGAATTTCAGGAAGAGTCAGATTAAATATAATTAACCAGAATCACATTTTCATTATAAAATAATTCCTCACAGTCTTCCTTTGGTGTTGGTGTGTAGTGGGTTTACCTCATCTAGCCACTATCTAGTACGACTTGTTATGCCTATCATACATGTCCCTTGAATTCTTCCACCTTCTCTTGTTTTAATCTCAACTCAAAGTGCTGCAACCAGCCAAAATACGTATTTGTTATGATTTTACCGAATTTGGATTCTTTATTTATTTTTATGTGATGTTTTTCTAATGAATCTTAAAAATATATTGATGTCCACTACTTTTGAAGTTTTAAAATATCAAAGTAATGTATTTTTAGTACTGAAGAGAGAACAACATAAAAGAATTTAGTAGAGAAATCGAACTCGTTTTTATCATTATCTGAACCTGTATTTGTTACCATTCAACTGCCATATATATATATATATAGCCACACATCACTTTAACTTCAAAATCCTAAGGGTGTCTCTTTCTCCATTCTTTGTGATTTAGCTAAAATGGTAGCTTCTTCTCTACCTTCTAATACGTTACAGTGTGTATATTGCATTAGTCCTCTTATTATTTTGTGTATCTTCTGCTATTGCAGGAAGTTCAATCAGAGCAAAAATGGATGGACAATGGACCCTCTCGCCGGGCCAAATGGTGGTACTCAACTTTCCACACTGTGACAGCCATGATCGGTGCTGGTGTTCTCAGCCTGCCCAATGCCATGGCATATCTTGGATGGTAAACTGAAACACAATATCACATGTTTGAACCAGTTTCTCTTGAACACTTATCAAGGGAAGAAAATAAAAAAGATAAAGTAGATTGAACTTCTTTATAAACTAAGTTTAGAAAATAGTTCATTTCATACTTCTGTTCAAAACACTTTTAGAGAGGTTTATTCAAACAAGGCCTAAAAACGTAAGTTGTTAAACATGAGTTGTTGCTGAATGTTTATTATCTCTTCTCTTGTGTGCAGGGGCCCAGGGATCTTGATGTTGTTGTTATCATGGTGCCTGACCTTAAACACAATGTGGCAAATGATCCAGTTGCATGAGTGTGTTCCTGGAACTCGTTTTGATCGCTACATTGATCTTGGTAGACATGCTTTTGGACCAAAACTTGGGCCGTGGATTGTGCTCCCCCAGCAGCTAATAGTCCAGGTTGGGTGTGATATTGTCTACATGGTTACTGGGGGGAAGTGCCTAAAGAAGTTCATGGAGATAGCATGCATCGATTGCACACAACTCAAACAGTCTTACTGGATTCTCATCTTTGGTGCCATCCATTTCTTTCTCTCTCAGCTTCCCAATTTCAATTCTGTTGCTGGTGTTTCTTTAGCTGCAGCAGTCATGTCATTAAGGTGCTTCATCATCCCATATATCTATCATTTCATTAAATACTATCCTTTGAACTTGATAATTCATCATTCCTGAGTGCTAGCTAGCTTCCTTACAAGGCCCCAAGGAAGAGATATAATTTGTATTCTTCCAAAAATAAACAAAAACATGAGATAAGACTAATAATCTATCTCTGAAACTAACAAGTTGATTGAAAAGATAATTAAATGAAAGATGCAACGTGTTTGCTTCTATAGTGAAACAAAACAGAAGCAGAGGTATGTCGCCTTTAAACTCAAGGTAGTTGAGCTTTTGATAGACAATATCATACTTTTCCAAACTCTTGATCCTTGTTTTTATATTACAAGTAAAATTTAGAAGGAGGTGATACTCTTCTTACAGTACCAAACTATACTACTTTGAAATGTTCTTTTCGTTTGATATATTGCAGTTTCCAAGACATATTAACACGTGATGCGATGAAAGTAAAAGTAAAGCATGTAACAGATTATAAGTAAAGTAGTGATTGCTATTAGTTTACCTCGGTGTTTTTATCTGGTTCTCTTTATCTGGTTCTCCAATTAGAAGTGGAGTTTTACCTCAATAATCTATGTTGAAATTGAATGAAAACTTTCATTACATGGATCACCAAAGTAAACTCTTATTGAAAAAAAGCAACACCAAAACACTCAAGAAGAAACTGCATCTACGTTTTGTCATTATTATTATTATTATTATTTCAATAACACTATAACTTACTTTGATGAGGTTTCTGGTTGAAGCTATTCAACTATAGCCTGGTTGGCTTGCTTGACCAGAGGTCGGATTGAGAATGTTAGCTATGCTTACAAGAGAACCAGCAACACTGACTTCATGTTCCGGATCTTCAATGCGCTAGGTCAAATCTCATTTGCATTTGCTGGCCACGCAGTGGCCCTTGAAATTCAGGCTACAATTCCATCGACCCCTGAGAAACCATCAAAGATACCAATGTGGCACGGTGCTCTCGGTGCCTATTTTATTAATGCAATATGCTATTTCCCAGTTGCACTAATAGGATACTGGGCATTTGGGCAAGTTGTTGAGGATAATGTGCTTATGGCACTAGAAAGACCTGCATGGCTTATTGCCTCTGCTAACTTGATGGTCTTTGTCCATGTTGTCGGTAGCTACCAGGTCAGAATGCAAAAACCAAGAGCTTCTTCTACCCCAAGTTAGTTATGTTGCTTAAATAATTGTTGTGGAGAATATCATCAATGTAGGTTTATGCTATGCCTGTTTTTGACTTGATTGAGAGATTGATGACCAGAAGATTCAACTTCCCTTCAGGATTAGCACTCAGACTTGTTTCTCGATCTGCTTATGTTGGTGAGATGTCAAAACTGAAAACTTATCCATGCTGAAACTGCAAAAAAGAAAATTGTTTATTTGTTGAGTAGTGCAGAGCAAGGGGTAGAAGACTAGTTGTTACCATGAAAAGTCTTAATGTGACAAGAAATTTAAAAATGTTTCAGCTTTTACGTTATTCATTGGGGTCACTTTTCCTTTCTTTGGCGATCTTCTTGGGTTCTTTGGTGGATTTGGTTTTGCTCCCACTTCGTATTTTGTAAGGCTCTCTTGCTCTCTCAATTTCCTCATGTTAAAAATAGAAAAACAATAATCTGGCACGTTATCTGTTTCAGCTTCCCAGTATAATGTGGCTGATAATCAAGAAACCAAGAAGATTCAGCATCAACTGGTTCATCAATTGGGTAATGATTAACAATTTTGAAGGAAACATTCTAAAATAGAATACTAAATTCAGATGATGTCAGAGATGCTTCCCTCATGCATTGACCCTCAGTTTATGTGTCTTTCAGGCTGCAATATACATAGGAGTGTGCATTATGTTGGCATCAACTATTGGTGGCTTGAGGAATATCGCTGCCGATGCCTCCAGTTATAGTTTCTACACCTAAATTATTGCAATAATAATAATAATATGTCAAATATAATTAATCCAGTAAATCAAGCTGGATTAGATTATCTATTTAATTAGGTCTTTGTTACTTTGATCAGCTATAGGTTGTAGCCTTTTCCCACCATCTCTTGTCTTTTCTTGTATTGGCAAAACAATCTCTGAAAGTTTATTTTGTCTGAGGTTATTAAATAACTTGGTTACTGCTGTAGCTTGTAATATTTCTAATATACTCGTGTAATTATTAATAACTACACTAACTCGCAAACGAAATTTTTATTTAGAGTTTTATATGTGAAATACAAGACTCGGATTAAAACGTTCAATTAATTAGTAATATTTATTAAAATTATTAACTTTTAATTTAAATATAAAAGTGTTGTTATTTACAAAAAATGTAATTCACAATATAAAAAATGTATTGAGAAGTGGGTGAAAGAGTGAGATATTCATACAACAGAGAGCTTCAAAATCAAAGGTATCAAATCTGATGTGGTGAATTTGCAAGGAGAAAAATGGCGTCGATAACAGGACCGCAGATTCTGCTTCACTCTCGTTCTCCATCGCTCAAGCTCAAACTGAAACCCTCATCGGCCTTTCTCCTCTTCCCAAATCCACCGTTCTCCGGGAAATGTACACGGCGTCGCGCCTTCTGCTCCATCAATTCCAATTCCAAGCCTCACGCTTCCACTTCCATCGTCCCGGACCTCCTCCATTACCTGAACCATTCCTGGACTCAATTCCACGCCACAGGTCTTCTTCTTACAACACTCAACAATCAATATCCCTATCCTAAACCAAGATTCGATTAACCTTCAATTCCTGTGCAGCGGAAGCTAAACGACAATTACTCGCCGCCGGTTTCCACATGCTCAACGAGAATCAAGACTGGGACCTCAAGCCCGGAGGACGGTACTTCTTCACGCGCAACATGTCCTGTTTGGTCGCTTTCGCCGTCGGAGAAAAGTGAGTTCGCTTCTTTCTTCGCTTTCTCTGCGCTGTGTAGTCCTTCTTTACGGTTCTCTTTGACGGCGTCGTTTTGTGAAGGTACAATGTGGGCGATCCTTTTCACGTGATTGCGGCGCACACGGACAGCCCCTGCCTGAAACTGAAGCCCAAAACGGCGTCCTGCAAGTGTAACTATTCCATGGTGAATGTGCAGACTTATGGGGCTGGGTTGTGGTACACTTGGTTTGATAGGGATTTGAGTGTTGCTGGGAGGGTCATTCTCAGAAATGGCCAAAATTCTTTTGTGCATAAGCTTGTCAAAGTCGATAGACCCATTTTGCGCATTCCTACACTCGCCATTCATCTGGACCGGTATATATTACTGTAACTTTTATGCCTTCTATTAAGCTAGTTGGTTAATTATTTTTCTCTGTTAAGTTGGTTTTTTCTGTTGTTTGTTTTCCTGTGACTATGTAGTCGGAAAACCGTTCGGTAGTCTTTTATCGTCTTCATTAGGAACTGTCTTGGATCCAATACATTCACCACATAGTATTGATTGCCAATTCGGTGGACATCTTAGAATGGAATGGGTAATAACGAATGGGTTTTTCTATTTTGGTTTATTTAAAAATACAACAGAAGTAGATCGGGGGTTAAAAAATGATTTTTCTTTTAGTGAAATGACCATGATTCTAGATTGTGTCACTTGCATTTATATTTTATCAAATTTAAGGTCATACTTGATATATCGGGTAATAAAGTCTCGTGTGGTTGTGCAAAACTGAAGATTATGGTTATCTTTGTACTGATACAGTTGCTGGTGTTCTTGTCCAAGCTGAAACAACTTTGTTGTGCTTTATAAAATTGAAGTTGTTCAATTATTGTAGGCTATTGTGTAATAACTATCAAAACACTGTTACTGGTAACTTGGTGGGAATTTATCTGGTTTTCCTATTTGGCCCCAGTATTGTTTTTTCCTGTACTTTTTGTCATTTGCCACTGTTCTGAAACAGAAACATGCAGCTAGCAGCAGATCCTATCACCCTCTCTTGTTTGTTTTATTGTTTAGAACAGTGAACCAAGATGGTTTCAAACCAAATCTAGAGACTCATCTTCTTCCTTTACTCTCAATAAAATCTGAGGACACTTCTTCGGAATCCAAGGAGAAGAATGGTGCATTGTCATCCAAATCTTATCATCATTCGCTGCTAATGCAGGTAGCTATTGTCTTTGGTTATTTCAAGTTGAATGTGAAGTATTGTCAAAAGTTTGAACATACGCCATGTTCAATTCAAACTAGCTGCACTTCGTTTAAATATTATGTATTGCAACGGTCACATGACAGAAACCCTGCAAATCCAATGAAAAAGATATTGATTTCAAACCCTTGTCAATAAAATTTGACTTGAAAAGAAATACTAGTGGCGAAGTCAATTCAATTGTTGTTCACTATTCTTTCTGGTTTGAGACACTTCTAATAAAATCATGCAGACAATAATGGTAATTAATTTAGATGATATTCTATTTTAAAATGTTACCAATGTACCAAATTGACCTTCATTATTAATAAGTTTTTAAATTATTTCCTTACTATTCATTAACATAAAACACAAAATACTTATAATACTTAAACAAGGAAAATAAATCCAAAATTATATAGAAACTATAAAAAGCCTTTTGAAAAGGACCAACAATTTCTTCTAAAAATGTGTCTTACAAAGGACCGGAGGAAGTATTATAAGAAACATATTTCACCTTTAAAATTACCATTCTTCTATTGTAGTAGAACTTTATTAGTGACAGGAAATTGTACACATATTCTTTAGTGCATTACAAAGCAATATACCAATCAATTGGTTTCATTAGACATTGGGGAGGAAGATTTTAAGTCAGAAAAAGTAATGATTGTGTTGAGACTAAGTACTGTAAAACAAGATGTTTTATTGCTTTCATATATTAGTTCTCAAATAAAAAGAATGTGAGAAGGAATTGAATTGGCTAATTAGAGTAGCTGGTAATTAAGAAAAAAGGAGGGAACAAGGAACACTGTGTGAAAATGATAACAACAGCCTAACTTCTAATGATGCTAAATGAATTCACATGGGAATGGTTTGATGCCTCTGATTTTTTATTTCAATGCCTGAGTTAGCTTGGATTTTGGAATCGGTTCCTCACTCAAACTAGATTGATTTCTATGTGTTTTAAGAACTGATATACTTTTATTCTTCGAATGGAATTCTGATATAGTTTATCCATTATGATCTTAATTTTTTTTTAACTATAAATTACTGAATTACCTGTCCTTTGACTACTATTCTTTACAGTAGCCCTTATATTAATTCTCAGGTACTATCAGATGAATTGAGCTGTGATGTTGATGACATAGTGAACATTGAACTGAATGTTTGTGACACTCAACCTAGCTGCCTTGGAGGTGGAAACAATGAATTTATATTTTCTGGAAGATTAGATAATCTGGCTTCAAGTTATTGTGCACTAAGGGCGCTTATTGATTCATGTGAATCTCCTGATAACTTAGCAAGTGATCATGCAATTCGGATGGTTGCTCTATTTGACAATGAGGAGGTATTTATTTTTCTTGATTTGTATGCTTAATGCTTATAGATGTCATATTTTGTCCCTTTTTTCTTGCCAACAATAGGTTATGTGCTTATTATGTTGAAAATTGTTCAAATTAGGATCAAAATACATGGGATTCACCAAAAGCACAGATTAATTGTTTATAATTGAAGAAAAAAAAAATACCCGTAGGGCGTAGTTTAGGGTTTCAGTCCCAACTACAAGTATATCATCTCCATATACTACCATGTTGGTAGAACATTAGAATAAAGTAGCAAACAGAAAGATCATAATTGCTTTTCTTCAATCCAAAAGCAAGGACTAAATTAATTAACCTTGCACACCAGACACAAAGTAGGTTATTTCAACCCTTTTGGGGTCTCAATCCCTGAGACAATGTTGAGAAGCAATTAATTCTTCTATTAATTCGTTCCATCCACTTGGGGCGAGGCATCGAATAAGTTACGTGCAAGATCCCTTTTTTTAATAATAAATATTATTAAAATGCAAGATTAGATGGAATTGTTTCCTTATATGACATTTCTTGATATATCATCAACCTTATTGAAGTATAAAATGACATTTCACCAATGATTTTTGGATGATATGTCTAACTGCCTCTATTTAGGTGGGTTCAGGTTCTATTCAAGGAGCTGGAGCACCCACCATGTTTCAGGCCATGAGGCGTATAGTTGGTGACTTGGCAAATAACTATGTTGGTGAAGGCTCTTTTGAACGCACTATTCGTCAATCATTTCTTGGTATATTATCCACTTGTTTTCTTTCCAAAGTAAATTTGTGACATTATACACAAGGGTTGATAACACCAGCTTGATTATAATATCGTGGTTATGGATTGTTTGCAAACTTTCGGTTATTCCTCATGTGTTATAGATTGACCAGAATACCTAATTACGATTGATTCTGGAAAGGCTTAAGGCTCACACATTATGGGCTTTGGCTGGACAGTTGATAATTTGAAATGTAAAATAAGAATGGTGTGGTGTGGAACCTTCTTTGGTTGCTAGATCTATTAGAATGCTAATTTGATTTTTTGGGTACAAACTTAGCTTTGGAAAACAAAAACAGGGAAAGAGGTTAAGCATGGATTTCTCTCTGGATTTAATTAATATGTGCTTATGATTTTGTCCTGCAACATTAAAAATTTTCCTTCTAGTTAGATGTTAAATCTAGTAATAATATAATATTCCTATTTAGGTAAAAAGATCATATACTCAATGGAAAATAGTAATAAGCAATAGTAAATTTAAAGGTCCAAATAAACCAGGAATAATCCATTATTAGATCCTGTCCCAAGGAATATCACCCATCTGCAAAGTGTATATCAAAAGAGGGCATGTGGCATCTTCATGTCATACTGAAAGTTCCTGTTAATCAGTTATATATATATATATATATATATATATATGTGTGTGTGTGTGTGTGTGTGTGTGTGTGTGTGTGTGTGTGTGTGTGTGTGTGTGTGTGTGTGTGTGGTAGAGAGTTGGTTATGTCAATTGTGTGTATTGTTTCTTTTAAGTATGGACTGGGAACTCATCTCTGTAAGAGTCTGCTACTCTAGGACAGCAACTACTGCTGTACCATTTGTATTTTATGTGATTTATAATATTATTCACTATGTATCTATTGGCTTTATATTGGGGATCACTAAAGTATCTTTTGGATTCTATGCTGAATAGTGTCCGCGGATATGGCCCATGGAGTTCATCCGAATTTTATGGATAAGCACGAAGAACTCCACCGACCAGAGCTGCAGAAAGGATTGGTAATTAAGCACAATGCAAACCAGCGCTATGCTACTAGTGGAATCACATCTTTTCTTTTTAAAGAAGTTGGAAAAATCTACAACCTTCCTACTCAGGTTATTCTTCTTTTTGGTTGCATTAATTTATACCCATGAAACACCTATTTATAAAGTCTGAACTCTGAAATGCAAATTATTTTATTGACACGTCAACAATATGAAATATAGGAGCATCAAACTAAGTTTAATCTATTAACTTCTCCTCGATTGAGTAATTTTTCCTGAATTGCTTCTCTCAATGTTAGTTAAAATTCTCTTGAACTACCTTAGTTATTTGAGTTACTACTTTGGATAATTTGTTTGGTTTAAGTTATCTTTAGTTATTTGAATTACTGTATTTAAACCTTTTCACTTTACAACCTAACTCCATCGCCAAGAATAATAGACCAAGTATCCAATGAAATTATCCGAGAGTATCTTTTACCTGTCTTATTATATCCGCCACCATCGGTGCTAGTCTTAACATTAACAATCTTTGTACTTTGCTCAGTGTTGATTAAAATTAATCTCTCGATATATATTAGCTTAAAGGTTCATCCATTACAAATTCATGAATCGGACATATATTTTAAACTAGAACTTAATAAAAAATAAAAAATTGCTTTTTAATTAAATCAAATTAAAGTAATTTTATTCATCTACGTGTACGATGCACAGAAATAAAAACAACAAATAAGAAGACTCAAGTTATGCTTGGTGGGGAGTATATACTTCTCTCTTCTAATTTGTTTTAGATCTAGAACTTCCTAATACGAACAAGTTTGTATGTCTGCATCAACTCCTGCACTTTTCACTAGCATTTTGGTGGATAGTTTAGATGTGCATGACAGCTTAGCAATATATTACCGTCCATTTATGAACTAGCATATCAGTTTCCATTACATCAATTATTTTATACTATAAGTAATATTGTTAATCACAGACCATTTGAGATAACTTACTAATGCTACTGTGTTAGTGTACTCTTTAGGAAGCTCTTTCTCTTTGCGAAAGGAACTTTTGAATCACTACAGGAAAACAGACAGTAAAGCGCATGAATAATCGAAAATGTAAATTAGTGTGTCGACGAGGAGAGTGTTGTGTCTTCTTTTCTGATTTGTTGATCGTTACATTACGTAAATTTTGTTTACTCAAATTGTAGGACTTTGCTGTTAGAAATGACATGGGATGCGGATCGACCATAGGTCCAATACTTGCTTCTGGAGTTGGCATCCGAACTGTTGACTGTGGAATTGCTCAACTTTCAATGCACAGGTATCAAATGATTTTTGCATGAAAACTTCTTTTAGAGGGACAATAAAATAAAGCATGTATTCAATTAAAGCCTTTGTCACCATGTCAAAAACAAGTCTGGTAGTCAGTTCAAATACATATTGCATATGAAATGAGCAAAGATGAAAGTCAGACCATAGGATTTGTTAGTACTTTTAAACAGAGTGGGGGGAATCAATTTGTGGTATTCGGTATTTACATTTAAGGCATTAATTTCTCTTTTAGAATAAAGTGCAAGTTGTTGGTATGTTGCCTATAATTATTGTTTTGTTATCATCCTGAGCACATTAGCTGTTATTCTAGTCACATTCTTGCCGCCTTATTGAAATCCTATAATTATAGTCGAGTCTGCTTTTACTTGGATTGCAGTATAAGAGAAATGTGTGGGAAGGAAGATATCGACATTGCTTACAAGCATTTTAAAGGTTTCTATCAAAGCTTTTCAAGCGTAGACAAGATGCTGACTGTGGATTGCTGAGCTATGTTTTATAACGTTTTCCCGAGTAAGTGCTAAGCACTATATTTTACGATGGCTTTGCTTCCCTGCTTCAATCTTTAGCACAAAACTTTGTTTTCCTCCTTGAACTCAAGCAGATGAACTTTCTTACCAGACTTTTAGATGGATTATGCCAGGTTTTTCTTTTGCAATTCTTTTTAATTGCCCAAAAAGGGGTACTTGTAAATACGTTAAATTAAAGCATGGCTTTTCTTGTCAGCGGTTCTTACAATGTCAGAGTAGATAGTTAGAGTGGCACCTTGAAATCTCAAAGTCTATTCTCATATTTAACACTAGTAGTCCTGTTTTTCACTTGGAGCCTAGTCAGTAATTGTTTTCCTATGAAATGCATATTATTTCTAATGAAAATGTTTCAAGCGATGCACCAGCAACACAAATGTATGGTGAGGGATAACTTTATTTTCTGGTAGAATTATAATGTGCTAATGAAATTGCTACCCGATTATGGATATTCGAATTTTAAACCTAAGAACTCAGACCTCTAACAAGTAATTACATCATGATATCCTGAGTCACCGACTTGGAAGCTACTATTTTGAAATAGGCTTATTTTATGTCCAATTAAGTGCAGACTCCATTGCTCTAACCTCAGTCGTTCATAAAACACAGGACAGTCTCCTAACAATATCGTTCTTTGTCCGTTATCAATAGTGGTTTAACTTTATTGCGGAGATCAATTTTAGGAGTCCCGTATACTCACTGATGTGGTATTTAAGTTTGAAAATTTTCTCAACTGAGACTAGTATTTTCAGTTTCACTTTTTTCTCTTTTTGTTTACATACTCGTACATTTTTTGTCTATGAACACCCAAGAACACTTTATGAGGGCACTTTTATCAAAATATAGTAAAAAAAAAAATCTTATTAGAAGTTATTTGACAGACTTTCAATACGTAAAAATGATTAAATTATTAGAAGTTAGAGGCTTTGATTGTTTAAACTGCCAAAAAAAAAAGTTAGAAATGTTGTAATTGTTTATGAAAACTTGAAACTGTTTCATTTTATTTATAATTATAGAAATACAATTAAATGGTGTCTAGAATTTCAATTTTTTGAGAAATTACTCAATAGAGCCTAAAATAATCAAAAGTATGCTGTCAATTCTTTTCAAAATCTCAAAATCTTGAACTTCATAATACGATAAAATATTTAAAATATAATATTATTTTTTATCAAAAGTATCAAACAAAGGGACTCTAAAATATGTACTTAAAATCAACTTTACTCATCAAGATTTTCAAATTAAACCACGCCCAAACACAGTTGGTGTTTTGTCATTTTATATAGTAAAATGATTAAATATTGGCTACCTTACAACTAGTTACTACTTGCAATCAACCCGGCAACACTTATCCCTTTGTTTGAACTATGAAAACAAGAAAATGTAAAGATAAATTGTTTTAGGCATGCTCTCCTTTTTTTACTTTCATTTTAATGAAACCAAAAAATAAAAACTTCTATGAATTCTTTCTTTTAGCGAAAAACTCAGACCACAGATAATCCTATATACGTTCCTGCTTCAACATGTAATACTGTAAAATGAAACACCAAAAGACACTTGTGAAAAACTAGTAGCAATCCCGCCACGTGGAGGAATCTTATGACGATACCTGGTTGTGGGTATGGACAACTCCTGGTTACACCTCCAATTCTGCAAGTTGTGACAGATGTGGCAGCAACCGAACGCGTTGAGCCAAACACACTCCGCATTCCATCACTGCTTTTATCTTTTATTTTATTTTACTTTTGAGGATGATCAGCAAGTTAATTTGGATGTTTCTTTTGATGCATTAATTGTACTAACTATTAATCTCGAAAACAATGAATGGGTTTTTTTTCATAAACTACATTGTAAATAAATTATCTATAAGAGACATCGCCAAGTTCAACATTCACCACCCCTCTCACTCCCACCAATACGGGGCATCGGTTATCTCATTGAATGCACATTAAAGAATGTAGGAAATAGGCGATACTCTAAAAAATTGATAATATATGTAAGATAATAAGGAAATCCAGAAAAAGAAATGTTAGAACTGAGTGAAATATACAAACTCAAATCTATAGTTAGTCATGTATTATACATGAGGTCAAGGATAATTCACCAGACGATATTGTAAATTATAGCGACTCATGACTAAAGCTTGGAAAATTCAGTTAAATCTCAGCATCAAAAGTTGCTGCAACCTCAAGGCAAATGACGTACTACTCTTTAACTGAAACCCCTAAAGCTTGTTGAGGGAGCTGTAGCCAAAACAACAAAATCACAAAATATAAAATTAAATAAATTCCTTCAAAGGTCGTTTTAACAAATGCTTCATTTGCAATCATCATGTGCTTGACAAGCGCTAAGCTAATGTAAAATTTGCTTTGCACTGTTAACTATAAGAGATTAAAGAAGATGAAAGAGAATGAAACACTACTTTATGTTTAACTGAGATGTATTACAATGTATTGATGCGTTCATAAAATCAAATGTTTACTTGCATTACACATAATCTTTAGCTAATTAATTAGAAAAGCAAATCATGGCACGATAAGTAAATATGATATCTGGTCCTGACAGATTATGAGGAAATAACGAAACTTAGAATACTCTATAAGAATTTAAAAGATATGATAAAATATTTTTATATATACTAACACATACCTTCATCCAAGTCAAGAACAAACTTTTTTGGCTCCGTTTCCTGTGAAGAAGTCCTCATGATCAACAGTAGACGCTCTAAAAGCTCCTCAAGAAATTCAATTGTCTACAAGAGACACATTCACGGACTGGTGGAAGATGCAGGAAGCATCCCTGTAAAGCCGAGATTGGAAGGATAGATCAATGCTGGTAGGATGATCTTTCGGAAATATGCAAATTCATTCCAACCAAACTCAGCCTATATGCCTGCACTCCAATCAGCTAAAAGAAAATTGGAGCTTCAGCAGCCCAAGATCTTACATCTTGTACCCTGGCTGACTGGGTGCAGGCATGGCCCATGCCCCTCACCGGGGCCGGGCCAATCCAAAACTTGCATCAGGTGGGGGCTGATGAGACTGCAGTATCAAGTAAATGAAAGAGTGGAATTTTCAATATCCAAAACAAAGCCAAAAAAACGACAGATTTCTACGCTATTAACACACGATGTGTAACATAAACATACATCATATTAGTAAAAAATCACATGGCATTATGGCAGCGTAGATGGAATTAAATTGAATTTACAACACATAAGAGAGAGGTGCTGCTCAATACACTTCTTAAAAGGACACCAATTAAGAAGACTAAACAGACAATTTTCAAGTGTAATCCAAGAAAAGGTAAAGCAAAAACTTGCTTTGTAATGCAAGATAATACATAGTTTAAATTGCAGTGTAAAAATCCTCGCAGTTTTGGGGATCCTTTAAATAAGTACTTTGACAGAACTTACCTCCAAAGTTTAAAAATGCCAAGTGTGATTGAAATTATATATGCTAGTACTGAAAGTTTTGTAATTACTAACATGATACATGGCTAATATCATTGTTCTAGTGTCATGTTGTGATCGATATCTGTGTACATAATGTAATATACAAAAGTTGCACTACCAAAGTTACTTTGAAATGCTGCATATGTCTATGAAATTTGCTTTTTATTTAAAAGGTTCAATCTGTTTACATGGTTAAATCAAATAAATTCTCAATTGAAAAGAAACCTCAACATCTTAAGGTTACTATTTAATTAGAAAATACAGTATCACTTTTCAATAGAGCTTTATTTCTCTATAACTGATCAAATGGTTCTATTATAATTTTATAGAACATTAAAATTTGCATAATTATGTCCATACATGTATATCAATCAAATTGGCAGACTATGGAACATAACTTGCATCACGGTTTTATAGACACTCATTTATTATTAGAATGCTGATCTACATCTCTATATAACTGCCATCAAATTCCTTTAATGGCTTTGAACAACATGGACATTTATGTAACTAAAGCTTTATACAATAATTTTAAATTGCTTTCTTTTTGTTCATGTTAGAACAAAACATATCACAAGCAAAACATTAAGCAACTAACAAGAAAACTATTGACCATATCAAAACACGGTACATAGATTGGAGGTTATGGTTGTCATTATACCTGTGCAAAGGGTTGGTGAACATGTTCGTGATGGATAAACGGCATTCCAGGGCGCTGACAGGGATACTGAGATGAATGCAGATACATGGTTGATGATGAGTGTGCACCAACTTGATTAGGATTAAATGGGGGCATCATGGTCTCAGGATGTCCATATCCAAGTCCAGCAGGTGCTGATTGTGCAGCCCATGGCCCGGGTATATGCTGTGGAAGAGGTCGTGGTTGGTGTTCAGCAGAAAGCTGGGGTCTGTGAGAGGATCCAAGTTGTGGAAACTCAGTGTTGTAATTCAATACTGCCGTATACATTGGCTGTATAGCATATGATCCTCCATTGAACCCAAAACCAGGATCAAATCTTTGCATGTACCTGCTATACAAGTTATAAGTAGATTACTAGGCTAATTCATGCATTAAATATAACTCAGTTTTTATCTTGCATACAATCACATGCTAAATAACAAAGAAACTGACAAGTTCCTTGGGACATCAGCCTGCCAAAAGGTTGATTATTATGATAGGTGATAGACACAAACGTGTTGTCCTGGAGTTGGAAATGGAAAAATGGATTCAATTCAACCCATTGAGTTGGCCTGTTATAACTTAAGGAATATCACTCATTGGTTAAACAAGGCAGGCTGAGTAGAATCACTCAACCTACTGACCCATTACAACCCACCCCGTGTACCCACATGCAAATAGCTTTGAGATGGGTTGGATTGGGCTGATCGCTGACCCATTATTAATTCATTTTTAGTTAAGTATGGCCTTTGGTATTTGCTTTATGGTTTATTGGAGAATTATGACTTACTTTTGACAATGGACTTAGTGTGTCAATGAACTATAGTATTCATGTATCTTTGACCTTGTAATGCCATTGGTGATGTTTCAAGAATTAGGATGTTTTTGATGAAATAATTAAGGGCTATGTTTGGATGGTTTATATTTTTTTCAATTATTAAATTTACATCTCTGAAACTATGGTCTATAATCAAGCCGGATGACATTGTGTGACCCATGTAGCCGACCTGGCCTGATGGGATAAGACTTTCTTGCTATTTTTGTAGAAGGGTCACCCTTCTGTAACCCATTCTTAAAAAATTATAGTCAGACAATTCAACTCACCCAAAGGTTGGATTTTCAGCCCAGCATAGGCCCAACCCAACCATTTGTGGCGGTTGGGATGGAATGAGTTGGCCTGTTCTGAAACCCCCCACCCGGAATACAGTCCATATTCAATAGTCACCACATTATTTCAAATTAACTGCAGAAATATTTCAGATTCCTGCTATAATAATATTTTAGTATCAAAATAATAACATAACAATCATTCAAATCTTTCTAGGTTTGAAGAGAACTTGCAAACAAACAGGGAAGTCTGAGTATTTTGTTGACTATACATCAAACTAAATCTTCAATACGAAGGAGGTGCTAGCTGTATGCATAGGACAGTATATCTTAATGTGAGCTAACTGCAAAGTCCAAATGTCGTGGTTATCAATTATTAATTATTCATTTGTTGTGCGGAATGATAAATTGACATCAGATATTCTGTATAAACTCCATAACTACAAGATAAATGAAAGTGTGGCCTAAATATGAAAAAACATACAGAAATTTATGATAATTTTGCGTGAAATCATTTATGCCATCAAACTCAAACCATTTCCATTTATTTTTTACAAAGAACAAAAAACGAGATCACAAAACATAGCAAACAAGTGTGTGACAAACAAGGTAAAAGGCACAAATACCTATCATAGCTCCTGTCATAATCAGGATCTTTGCGATCAACCTCACGGTCCCGAAATATAGCCACCCTATTATTTTGCCTATACCTACCAACTGGCTCCTTCTCTGTCCTACTTCTAGCCCTATTGGTATTAGTTGAAGACTCAACCAGCCCCCTACCAGAAGTGACATCAGATACCGAAGCTGATTTGTCTTCAACCCGAGGAACCCCCAACGAAACATGCAATGAGTTATCCTGCTGTCTTGACTCACACTCTGGCTTCCCAGCTAGAGTTCCACCATTATTGCTTGAACTAAAAATCCTAGCGCGGGCCCGGTTATATTCTTCTTTTCTCTCTTCCACACTTTTAGAGTTACTATTCTTCATTGAGTTTGAATTTGCATTACTAAGTATCTGTGTTCCCTTCTGTGGCCTCTGTTTGATTGCAACCTTCATGACAGCACTGTTTTCTGATGATAATTTCACTGGGATGTCAGCAAGGCGAATAACTGGAAGCCTACATTCAGAGGTTTTGCGAACAATAATTCTTGAGCCAGAACCATCTGGTAAACTATTATCTAGCAAAACCATCGACTGTAATGAGTAGTGCTGAGCCACCCGATGTGCAGCAAGCCTCAAATAGGATGTTGGAAGCTGCTTAAATTCAAGCTGTTGTTGAGTTGGATCACGTATAAAGTTTTCAACATCTTGCTCCATCCTCAAGACTGAATATCAAATTATAAACCTTAATCAGTGAGGAGCAATATAAAATTCTATGAAAACAACACTTATTAGATCCAAACAAATGATACATGCGTGATAAAATAAAATCATTGGAAAAGTAGCAAGCAAGTGAATCACGTGATATAAATAGAACATTTACGTGAAAAAATTTAAAATATAAATAACTACGTTTTTGCATCCTCAATTTTTATTTTAGGGAGGTATCATCACTCTCCCAGGAAAATATATCTAGAAAGTCCCCGAAAACTCTAAATCTGAAAGGCACAGGAAAAGGCCTCTGCGCAAATCCAGTCAAACAAAACACATTATCTTGCGATCAATAAATTAGATAGTTGAAACTCAAAATTAAGGTCAAGAAGCAGCTTGGTTGAGTTTTCATATGATTTGACTCCTCTCAAATGAGGCATTCACTACAGACGTGAGGAATAAGGAATTATATCTCCTGGTGAGAAGGGGGCAGAGAACGAGAAGCACATTCCAAATAAGAATCTTTCACTTCAAAAACCCAAATCCTTTCATAAGATAGCTACACTTGAAAATGCAGAAACTATGACGGAATTGTTTCTCTAACTACACCGCACAGGCGTAAAATTAAACTGGCATTTTAGCTAATTACAGCCCAGAAATTTTAACAGTAATCAGAACCTAATAAACTCCCTGATATACCAATATAACACCCAACAAAAGAAAATCTAGGATTTCAGAGTCTATTAATTCACGAAATATTAACAAAGTAAAAGTTTCTCTAAAAACGTTGAAACAAACAAGAGCTTATAAATGCATTCCCCCAACTAATTGATGTTTGTAAAGGTAAACCTACTTGAGAGTCGTTCGCGAGGGTTCTGAATGGCTTCCCGAAGGAACTGATCGACTTGATTGACGACGTCATCGGAAACCTTGTCGCCACTGGCTGAAGGGAGCGGAGGAGGCGGTGGCGGCGGCGGAACTTCATCGTCGGAGAGACGTTGATGAGGATGGTTGGAATCCTTGCTGGAAGAGAGCATGAGGTTCAAGCGGTTCATGGACTCGTCCAAATCCGCAACCTCCCATGACTCGGGGGCTCCGAGATCCTCTGCAGAGCCCTCCATGGAGAAACTGCGAAGAGATGAAAGGGGTTTGTTAAGGGGTTAGGGAATCGAACCTGATTCTGAAACCGTGGAGTATGGCGTGTCGAGTTTCATCAGAAGATTCGGTTTTAGGGTTAGGGTTGGGAATTTTGGAATTGGGGCAGAGTGAATGAGAAGGGGCAAAAGCGAAGCTAGATAGGGTTTGGGTTAGAGTTTGACGACGACGATAGATGGATGCACCCTCCTTCCCTCCCACGTGTCCCCCTCTTCTAATACTACGCTATTTTTTACGTTATTTATCATCATTCATCATCCATATAATATAAATAAATTAGATATCAAATTCTATCTACACTATTAGTTCATCGATAAAATATGAGTTTTCTAAAATTAACAAAATATATACGATGATTTTCATTAATAAAAAATTTAAAAAATATATATTTTTGGTCAGCAAAATTTTATTTTGGTCATCATGAGAAAGTTTTTATACTCTATCTCTTTAAAATTAAAAATATAAAAAAAAAATTATTTCGAAATCCATTCACTTTGCCTTCTAAATCCATTCAAAAAACACACAAATTCATTTATCCAAATCAACACAAATCCATCTTCACACTCTCCCATATCTATACCTATAAAAAAACACAGCCTTAATCTTTAAGACTAATATGAAACATGATATACAGAAATTAAATTAACGATTTTTTTAAATATCAACATACATCTTTTCAATTGAATGTTTTGGACTTTTTTTTCATAAAACTGATTTTATAAGTGTGGGTGGGAATCTAAAACTTTTGAATTGAAAGAAAAAGAAAATAACGATGTAACAGAATCACTTCCTTCGAGTCAACTCATTCCATGTATGTGTATAATTTTTTTTCGATTATACGAGATACGGGTAACTAAATTTTAAATAATAATAATAATAATAATAATAATAATAATAGTGATATATACTTTTGTTTTTCTCATATTTTTTAGAATATCAACGCATAAACTAATTTTTTTATTTTATTTTTAATTGCACTATCTAGCGACAATAACCAATCCCATCTTGTAACATCATCACAAACTCAATAATAATAGTGATATAATGACACGTATTAGTGATAATAGTTGTTTTCAATTTAGTTCTCTATTTAAATTTTTTGTTCAATTTAGTACTCATATTAATTAAAACGATCAAATTTTGTCATTTCCAATTTGATATCAAATTAGTAAAAAAGTTTAATTTATATATAAATATTAAAATAATTGTTTTGAAATTATATATCAAATCACTACACTTAAATATTCAAATTATTTTATTTTTTACAAGTGTAAAATTTCAAGTGTAGAAATTACAAAAGTAAAAAATAAAATAATTTGAGTATCTAGGTCAAGTGATTTGATATATATATTAAAAAAATTTGTAACATGTATATATAAGTTGTAATTAAGTTTATTTTTTAAATATTTATATTATATTATATTATATTATATTATATATATATATATATATATATATATATATATGTGTATAAATTGATTAAATTAATATATAAGAGAGAAAAATGAGAATATAGTAGTGCGTGAATGTTTCCCGTAAAAAACTACAAATATAATAAAGAAATATAAAAGATAAATTCGTCATAATTTTATACAAAATATTTTAAAATAGTGGTCATTTCTAAAAAGTTAACGATTATATTTTTTTAAAAATCAGTTAATAATTATATTATAAAGGGTATAACGAGATAAAAATTGTGTATATAAAAAATAAGTTTTTTTATATATAAGTTTTTTTATATATAAATATAGATAATAATTGAAAATTTATGCATGAAAATGTATAATTTCAATATAAATAAATTAAGCATTTAAATTATTTAAATATTATTGAACGAAATTTTAGTATTTAAAAAGATTAAATTATCAATTTATATAATTATTAATATTAAATAATTATAATTAAAAAGAATTAAAAATGGTAAAAAATAATAATAAAGTATTTTTGTTCATATGTTACATGATAATCCGATTCCAATTTGTTTAATATAGTTAAATAAATAAAGGTTTAATTAGTCGGATGATACTCACTTTGGTAGAAGTGTGTCAATCGGATACCTGCTTTTAAAAAAGTGTCTAATGCATCCAAACTTTTGAAGAACTACTTCAATTAGGTCTCTTTCTTTTGGAGATGAGTGATTTTTTTGACTTTTTTTTTATTTTTCAATTAGGTCCCTTTCAGACGGAGATGTATCCAAAAAAATAAAAATGTTTCGGTCCCTAGTGTGACACGTGACAATGCAATGCCACGTGTCAATATCACCATCAGATGTCATTGTGTTGATTTCCTTTTAGTCCTCATATATGTTTCAATAATTCAATTTAGTCTCTACTTATGTATCTATGGTTTTAATTATTAAAATTCATTTATTTTATAAAATTAAAACTAATTAAGTATCAAATTTTTACAAAATTAAGTATTAGATATTTATATTAAAATTTAGTGGTAAAATTCATTTTAATAAAAAAAATTAGTATAACATTCATATAGTAGCACTAACAATGCGATGTGTCACACCAGGAACCTGATACGTGTTTTTTTTTTTTTCAAAAACTTAAAAAAAAAATTACAAGCTGACACGTGACACGCCGTTAACGATGTTAATAATTTATGTCTGGAAGGGAACTAATGAAAACATTTTTTCAAAAGTTGGGATGCAATTGACACTTTTTTAAAAGTGGGTACCAAATTGACATACCTCTCCCAAAGTGAGTACCATCTAAGTAATTAAACCATAAATAAAATTCAATTCAACTTACATTTTAAAAAAACTAAAATATTTTTAACTCAATCCAACTTAAATCCGTGATAAATTATAATAGTTCACAAAAATTATAATTCCATGACAAGCTTTAGGCCCTGTTCTTTTGAGATGAAGGATTAGAAGGAGAGGGAGAGGAAGAGATGAGAATGATTAGAAAGTGAAGTTGATGTTATTCTTTTTAAGAGATTAGGAAGTAATTTTAGAGTAGATTAGATAGTGAAATTCGTGAAAGTTTGTAATTGAATTGAGTGATGTGACATATTAAAAAAAATTTAATAGATAAAAAAATGAGAATGTCAAAATATCCCTAATGTTAAGAGTAATATAAAATGTTATATAAATCATTTAGAGTATTTTATTTTATTTCTATTAATTGTATGAAATAATAAAAGTATATTTATAAAAAAATGAATAATCAAATTTATTTTGTTTAAAATTAAATTTGAAATTTATCAATTTAATGTTTACATGAAAAATAATTTATTTATGTTATATATATATATATATATATATATATATATATATATATATATATATATATATATATATATATATATTTTAAGTCTTTGAAATATAATTTTTTTTTGTTTATTTGATACGAACTTATTTTTTAATTTGATTGTGTTTGTAAATAATATAGGTAACATTTTTTAATATATTTTTTTTCAAAATTTATAGAATTATATATTGTTTATATATTTTTAACTTTTAGATTTTTAGATGTTTATTAATAATAAAAATTTATTTATTTATATTAATAAATTAAAACTAAAATTACATATATTTATTTACTAAAAAATTAAAATTGGTAAATATTAATAAATTAATAGAACGAGGATAAAATAGTAATTTTGTATCCATTATCCTCTTATCTCTGTTCACACGTAGAGGGATGAAATTTTTTAGCCATCCCTCTATTCCATCCCTGTCATTCTCTTGCACCACCCCAAAAAAAACAAAGTAAATCAGCTTTCATGTCTTTCTCTACAATCCTCTTGAACAGTAGATTTCCTCAAAAAAATAGGATCTCAGCAGATATTTTTTAGAACATAAACAAGTTGTTAGAGTGAGTTATAGAAGATTTTTTTTATGATGAATAGCGGGTAAAACATTGAAGGTCAAGGTCAGAATTTTGAGAATTGAAATCCATAAATAGACTTTCCAAAAAATCATTATCAATATTCATAAGTGTTAGAGGTAAGATGCAGTTTTTTGGGATTCTTATTTCCGAAAGAGTAAAATTTATGATTCCAGAAAGATTAATGTGGAAGTAGTTGAGGTGAGCATGACATCCGGAAAATGAGTTTCATATTGTAAAAATATCGAATGTCTTCAGGAATATTAGTTCCGGAATGGATACGTTGTGGTCCCGAAAAGTAAACTCTGGAAGCATATATGTGGAAATGTTCATTGTGGAAGAACTTCATTAACCTTGCAGATGCAGATTCTGATTCAGGGTTTGGTCTACTAATGAATTTGTCGAATATTTTCCGGAAACCTTTTCTGGATTAAAATCCCTATAAGGTTTCTTTGAACATTCACATATTTGATGGGAGTGCAAGTTGAAATTTGAGGGGATGCAAGAAGTAATTACTAAAATTTAAATTTTGACCCATTTAAATATTTTACATTTACAGATCATGACTGTATAAATCAAAGATTGCAATGGATTTGAGGGATCTTCGAAGTGTGGAATAACTCCTATTCAACTGTTTTAATTTGTGATTAAAAATTATAAGTGAAGTAAAGAGACATACGAGTTTATGCACTTGATACATGCATTCAGATTAAAATTCACATATCATTTGATTTTTTTAACATTAAATAATGAAATTTCATGTAATCATCATCCATGGGTCTCCTAATAACAATTACATCAATATTAAATCATCTAAAATCATAATATCATATAATTTCACAATTCAATAAAGAAAAACAATACAAGTATATAACACTTGAAAAATACAACTTGGGCTATATCAGAAATAAGGATCGGTTTTTGTATGATTTTTATTTGAGGGAAACCTTCTCATTTGAAAGAGAACACAATCAAATTAAAGCCAAAAAAATAGAGAAGATTTAGCTCTATCTCACTTCTTCCTTAGTGAGAATGAATCCGAATAAAATTTTATGCATAAAATAAAATTATTTAAAAAATATAATAAAACAACTTATTCTATCAGTGTTTAGCTTTCTTAGCAAGATTTAAAATGTACAAATACAATTCTTCGGTGTTAAAAAACTTTACTCTAATCATTTCAACCGAAAATCACCATTCAAATCTCAATATAACATTCACTTTCATCGAACCTACACTTCAATACATAACACGAATTTATAAACTACAACTAATAATTTACTTGTGTTTGATTTAAGAAGGTAACTATTTTTGTTTTTAGGAATTTAATATGCTTTCTAAGAAAATATGTTGATTGCGTAAGGATTCTCGAAAGAATTTCAAATTAGAAAATTTCATTACAATAGTTTGGATTGCTTCAAATTAAATAATTTCAAATCCCACTAAAAAGCAAAATTTTAAAATTACTTTTATTCTCAAATTCAAATTTTGGTATTCATAATATGGATCGAGTTATATATAGGAGGATTTAACTTGACATAAGTCCAAATACATTAACGTGATATGGAATTAACATAACTTAGTTTGACATGACTCTAACTTGATATCTCGTCCCAAGACAATTTGACCAAATGTAGCTATTTTTTTTTGTTCCACTTGGATCCATCCCAAGTTAGACTCAATTGAATTTGACTCTGTATAGGCTTAGCCAAACACGGTTAAATGGGATCTTACCCTGACTTGGACCATGGTGGACTCAGCATGACCGGTCTGACTAACTCAATGAGATCGAATATGGGTTAATTTAGCTTGACTTAGACCTTAATCGACTTAACTTGATTTGGTCGTGAAAAGACTTAAATTAATATGGGTGAGGTTCGACTCAACTTGACCTAAGTTTGGTTTAACTTAGTCTTAATTGGACTATGATCCACTTGAACCTAGTCCAACTAGAATTAACATTACCCCACCCTAACTCTGTTTGACCTAAACATGAATTGACTCAACTTGACCTAAGCCTATGCCAACTTAATTTGACTTAGTTCGCTCGACTCGATTTAACTGAACTTATATGAACTTGACTCAACTAGGTCCAAACATAATTGACTAAACATAACTTGATCTAATTTGATTAGGCTACGACTGATTTAATCTTAATTAGATCAACATGGTTTTGATTAGTAAAAATAAACATTTATTTTCACATTTAAGAAAAAAATTACAATATTAGTAGAAAAAAATATTTAAGAGACATTTTAGACTAAAACTCTACTTACTCCAAAATAAAAATTGTTCTCATAAGAATCATTTTGAACAAATATACTGCTACACTAAAGAAGTGAAAAATGAATTAAATTTTAAAAGAAAAGAAACTTATGGGGAGAAGGAAAACTTTTGAGAGGAAGAAAATAAGAAAAAGAGAAGAAAATAAAAGAATTGAAAATAAGAAAAGAAGTGAGAATGAAAATGAAAGGCAGAATAGACGAATTGGACTCTAAAAAATCTGTATCGATATTTCTTAGTTTTTTCTAAAACACAACGCTACAATATTGTGTTGATTTTGACATTTCTTTTGAAAAAAGTAAGTTTCGCTATTAAAAGTTTAATTCTTAATCTTTCACAAGAAATTGAAGAAATTGACCATTTTACCCTCTCAAAACATTAACTGTCTTAGAAGGTGCATCTTTTTTTTTTTTTAAAAAAAAAAATTAAAATGGACTTTCTTTTTTAATTTTATCTGAGTATAATACCACGTACTAAAGACATTCTTAAAGCATTTGTTGTCTTGTATTTATTCTCACTTTGTCGTAATACATTAATTCTACCTCCTAAGCATATACTTAAACAAACATAGATTAACAATGTGAGAAAATAAGTCTTCAATAGAACTTTCTTTGAAGCTTACTTTTAATGTTATAAGAAATCATCCAAAAATTTCTCTTTCTATTTCTTTTACTTTATTTGTTTCAGAGAAAAATTAAGAGAGAATATTAGTTTTTTCTCTAAAAGAGGGGAGGTTAGTTTCTTTAGTTTTTCCTATTTCTAAAAGAGAGATTGTCATTGTTTTCTCCTCAAAATTAAAGATAAGAATATATAATTTTTCTTTTTCTTAAATAAATTAAATTCATTACCTATTATCTGTTTTTGTCCTTTTATTTTCTTCTTTTATTTTAGTTGTGAGTACTTGTGCTAGTAATCTGATACCCAACAAACAAAATAAAAAAATATAAATTGTGTAAAAACTGAAGTATGCAAAATCAATGAAAATGAGAACAGAAGGTTAGTTAGAGCATACAAAAGTAAATTGAATATAAGGAAGAAAAAAAAAACTGCAGTTTTCAGTGTGCATATTAAAATATGAATTTTTCATGTTTGGAAATTATACTCTGCAACAAGTTTTTAGTAAAAAATCACTTGAATCACGTTATAGTTTTCAAAATGAAAGGGTGTTTCTTGCTGTGTGTTGCATGCAAATGGGAGTGGCATTGAGTTTTGTCAACGTACGTTTAAGAGAGCATGTTTCTTGCTAAACGATTTTTAATTTACTAAGTTATATCCTCCATTATTATATTTTTTAAACAAGTAACTTCATACGAATAAAAGAAAAGAAAACAAAGTCTTATATTTATCAGAAGAAGTATAATAATTCAGTAAATAATAAAACTAATTAATAGTAAATACTCTATTCAGGCATTCTTCGTTAAAGCTATTATTTAATATTTATAAATAAATTTCAGTATATTGATTCGACTGTTGTGCAGAAATCAAATTAATTCAAGATAAGGTCATCAATTTGTTTCTTCATGTTGAAACTAAACCAAATTAATCCAAATAAGTTTGGTTTTTTTATTGTTTTAAAAAAATTGAGCAAACTCAATAACGCCATCAACATTTTTTTTTTATTTCAGGTTAATTATATTAGTATTTGTTACTTAATTTTCCTATTTATGTTTTTCTCCTTTTATCCGTTTTAATACCATCTTCTTATGATTTTATACTTTATTATTAAGTGTACTGATTTTTTCCATTTATTTCGATATATTTTGAGGAAAAAATAACGAAATTTATATAAATTTTGGTAGGAAATAAAAATTTTGTATATACACAATAAATTGGGAGAGTGACAACTAAGATCCACCACACCACTGAGGAGAGAAGGTTTCGAAATTCAATATGATTTCATTTTAAATTCGAATAATAAAATAGTTATCAATTCTTGATAAAAAAAACATCTTGAGTCCATAAAATATATTTTATGTAGTTACATATTTTAATAAACTTGAATCAGGAGTGAGTTGGAACAATAGTTACTGAAAAGTATATTTAATTAACTATATTTTTCGTAAATATATAAAATTTATGAGTCACATAATACATTTATGAAAATTAAAGTTATGGATATAAGTCACATCATAAATTTATAAATAAAAATAGACGTGTTTAGTTAAACTTATTTTGGATCACTCTCTTAAATTTCCAAAATTTTATTAATTTTAATAAAACATTGTTTTTAAATTTTTATTTATTTAGCTTTTAATGTTAGTTATATGGGTCTTTCCGTTGGAGTGACCACGACAAAACTTCTGAAACCAAAATGCTTGTTTGTCAGGTGCCACCCAACTACCAACTTTCTTCTTCCTGCAATTCGTGTTGTATCATCTATTTCAATCTCATAAAATCAATCAATCCATAAGATAAGATTTACAATTTATATGTTTTATTTCATTAATATTTTTGTAAAATTTCGAACACTACTTTTGAAATTTCAAAGATGCCGCGATACTACTTTATAACTTCAAATTATTTTCACAAAAAAGTTAATGTGACAGCTTAAATAATTTTAGAATATTAAAAATGATTTAATTCTTTAAATTTTCTCCAACAAACTCATGGAAATTATAGTAGAAGCAAATTATTTGAGAATATATAACAAGTACCGGTGTTGAGTTTGAGACACAACCATCCACTTTCTTGCATGCGGTGTCCCAGAACAGGGTACAACGTTTGATGTTGCAGAGCACAGACATGCCATGGCTGAGAGGTCTCAGAGAAATGAGGCCTTTGCTTCACTTGCTGCTGCCACTTACCATCCACTGGATTGCTGAGGAGATGACAGTTTCTGTTCTTGTTGATGTTACAACCTCTGCTTTGTGCCCTGGAGACTCAACTTGCTCCAAAGCTATTTATATCAACGGCCTTCAACAAACGGTACTCATATCCTCCTCCTCATGCATCATCTCTTGCTCTTTCTGTTTTTTCTTCCGTGATCTTCTGGGTTGGTGGGGGAATTGAACGGATGAGACTTCCGAGGCCTTGGAATCATGCAAGTGAAGAAAATTGGTATTACATTAAAGTTTGCAAGGGTTTTCTTGCTGAAATGTTAGTGAGTGGCAATTTGTCTGGTGAAGCATTGCATAATTTTACCCAAGTTTTTGGGAAATGTATGCTGAAATTGTCTGCAATTAAATATGAAGAAAGGGGAGAAGGGAGATAGTTTTCTGAGCTCTCATTTCAACCCTATATGTATTGCCATCTTTCTAGTTGAACCAAACTGTGACATCTGCTTCACATTTTGACTATGGCAGTTTCACCAATAATCGGTCCATTTCATTTCACTGATTCTTTATTTTCCCTAACATCGTGCCCTACTTAACACATTCGGTGTGTGTGTGTGAGGGGAATATAATGAAGAGGTCTGATTTCATTTTTAATGAGTTTTAGATTTAATGATGTAATTTCTTCTGCAGATTGTTGGAGTTTTCAAGATGGTGGTAATTCCACTGTTGGGTCAACTTTCAGATGAGCATGGTCGCAAACCCTTGCTCCTTTTTACCATCTCCACCTCTATATTTCCCTTTGGTATGCTCGTTGGTATCAAATGCATTAAGACCTTGACAATTTACCGCCTCAATATAAACTAATCGGCAAAAACTTTAAATTTCGTTGTTGATGAAGCCCTTTGTTATGCTCCGCTTTCAATCTCCTTTTGTTGTGTGTTCACAACATTGGTGCCAAATTGAACTGACGAGGCATTTATTTCATGTCATGTTATATGCTTTGCTTAAGTTTTGTCCGTCAAAGTACGGAAAATTATTTCTTATCGTTGTATTGTTCTAGACTTCTTGTAGTCTGTATTGTCAGCTTAATGTTGATTTAGTCACAAATGATCTCATCTAAGTATAGTTTCACCTTCTCATATTCAAAAGACATACATAAAAATATGTGAACTCAACATTTTTCTCAATCTAACATGTTGGTGATGTCAAGTTGTTATACTTTAAACAGTGACAGAACAAAAGATCCAAAAAATGCTAGAAGGTGAAAAAGATAATGTTTGACTTTGTGATCCTTTTTCTGTGTTCTCCGGAGAGATAAAATACTTCATTAGTCAACATAGCCCCTTCACAGGCACCTCAAAACTAGTTTCAACCAAGCTTTATAGACCATTGGCACATAGAATACTTTCCATCAACACATTCCAATGTTTATAATATAAACCATCAAAGTGAGAGTTTTTAGTTGAAATCTTTTGGTCACTCATGTTTATATCTCACCCTCTTCTCTGTTATATAAGTTGAGGCTTGACTGTTATATAGCCTTTACAAAAACATGTAACAACAAATATCTCTTCATCTCTTGATTTGTAGCATATTATTCATTACTTTGTAATGGACCTCCTCAGTAAACGTATTGAAACTTGTGATGATTTCTCTACTTCCATGGTAGTGTGTTTGCTTATGGATTTTCATGTACTCTCTTCGTTGTATATGCTTACTGCAGCTTTACTTGTCTGGCGTCAATCCGCGGAATTTGTCTATGCTTACTATGTGATTCGCACAATTTCAAACATAATAAGTCAAGGCAGTATTTTTTGCATTGCTGTTGCATATGCGGTAAGATTTTTTCTTAACTAATTATCTACATAATTCGGTAAAGGATTTTATTTGCACCTTGTATACTTTCTCTGTCAGGCAGATGTTGTCAACGAAAGCAAAAGGGCAGCAGTGTTTAGTTGGATTAGTGGTCTTCTTTCTGCTTCACATGTTCTGGGGGATTTACTGGCTCGGTTTCTTCCTGAAAAGTACATTTTTGCTGTATGTTTGTGTTGTCAATACTACATTAATGCTCAGATCATTCATAAATTTTCCATACTTGTCCTTTGGGAATGAATCTGATTTACAGTTCAACGGTTTCAGGTTTCAATAGTACTATTGATCATTTGTCCAGTTTATATGAAATTCTTCCTTGTTGAAACGATGACACTAGCTCCGAAAAATGATCAAGTGTCAGGTTGCTGGGCTAAAATTGTTAATGTTCCCCAACAAAGATTCAAATCTATGAGGACAGCTGCGGAAATAGTAGTTTTCAGGTTCCCTTTCTTTTTTGGATGTTAATCATTATTTCTTTATTGTCACACTTAATTATCTGTATAGTTTTCTTCTGTAAATACTGTGCTGTATTTCAATTTTCAGTCCCACTTTAAGGGGCATGGCTCTTGTCTCCTTCTTTTATGAGCTGGGAATGTCAGGCATAACTAGTGTTTTGCTGGTATGTTTCAATGCCCTAACTTATTGCCAAGGTATTTTATCTATTATTTTTGAAGTCCTTATGCTGAGTCTTTGGTTATCTTGACAGTGTTAGAGTTTTTCTAGCCATGATGATCCTTCTTTTAGGTTAACTGTTTTTGGATAGTAGCTTTTTTACTCAAGACAAAATAGGGGCTTTTTACTAAGTTGTTAAGAGAGTGATTAATGATAATTCTGTACTTTCAATTTAAACTATGGTTTGAGAGCAAGGTCGAATGTGTCTGTGATTTGTGCACATTTCAAGACTAAAGAGACTTTAAGCAAGGGAGCTTGTTCCAGATTTTGCTGAAACCCATTATTTGGCGTTTTCCTATTAACATAAGATTTTGGGATAAAAAATTCCTTGACAGATAGTGTCTAAAGTACACTATGCTTACCTTGCATGTGTTAATCTAACATAATTTTACCCTCAGCTTTGTCATTGAGACAGTATCAATTATTTTCTACTGACAACTGCATTGTTTTTGTTCGTATGTATATTTATATTGATCAATCAAGTACCTTTCTTTTTGGAATGTCACCATGGCATGGAGTACTTGTTCAAACGAAACAATAAGGGTAGCAGATCACATATTGAACAATATATATTGATTAAAAAGGATGCATTCTATCATTTCAATTCTTAATTTTAGTGTATATTGATTAACAAATTTCTTTTTTCTGATTCAATAGTTTGACAGTCTCACAATTCCCGTGCAGTACTATTTGAAAGCTGTTTTTGGCTTTAACAAAAATCAGTTCTCAGAACTTCTGATGATGGTGGGAATCGGTTCAATCTTCTCTCAGGTATTATATTTTTCCCAAACATTTTTCTTCTTTTAATTCCACCGTATCAAAATTGTATTTTTATTGTGCAATTAATATTCTGCATGGCTAAAATTGTTTGACTTAGTTATATTCTATAAGTGTTTGATAAGTTGATTATGAAGAGTCTTTATTTTTTTAAGAGCTTACCCTGAGTTGGCTTCCAGATGTTGCTGCTTCCAATACTCAATCCATTGGTTGGAGAGAAAGTTATACTCTGCTCTGGCTTGCTTGCATCAATAGCATATGTAATTTATCTTGTGTTCCTTTCCTTTTCTCTTGCTTCCTGAAAGCAAACTTGCAGATACCGTTGTGCTATTCATATTTCATTTCTGTGTAGGCTTGGCTCTATGGATTAGCATGGGCACCTTGGGTACGTAAATTTGATATCTTTTTATTTAGCTATACTGTTTATTTTTTTGACTCTTGTACTTCAACTTTACCACCTTATCTTAAGATAAAAAAATTTATTACTGGAGTGTATCTTGTGTCAGGTGTTTGTTGCAATACCATACAAAATTCATATATATGTCTTGCTAAAAATCTTACAATTTGCAGTTAGTTCCTTAATGACTGTAATACAAATAAATTAATGCATCAATGCAGGTATCATACTTAAGCGCCTCTTTTGGTATCATCTATGTCCTTGTGAAACCTGCGGTGAGTAGTAGATTTAGTTTCCTCAAGTTTGACAAAATTATCCCACTTTTATTTCTCATTCAACTCTATGATCCTGGAATGGCTATTAATTTCTTTTTTGCAGACTTATGCTATTATTTCAAATGCGACAAGCTCAACCAATCAGGTTTTCTCTCCCTTTTATGCATCCAATTAGTATTGAAATATTCATCAAAGCTATACAGTCATAAATCAGTCAACTAAAGCAAAATCTTCTCAATAATATGTAAGTAATTAGATCTAAAATTAGAAACAGTCATAAGCTCGATTTAGTGAAGAATGAAAATAATGTCATTTTCAGACAGACATTTTCAAACAGACAGACAGACATTATTCCTTCTTAGGAAAATGTGATAGATGAACACTTTTCAAGCTAGAGAGACAACACTGGAGGACAATAGTATTCCCATCCCTTACATAAACTGTTTATATGCTCTTTGAGGATAAAATTTCTGCAATCTATTAGGAAAACCGCATGCTGAGTTTTTTTTTTTTTCATAAGAAAGCTAACCACTATAGTATGTAATAAAAATATCTTGGTTAGAATAATTTTTAACACATTTTATATGATTTTCCTTTTCCGATTTTATAACTTCATCGCAGGGAAAAGCACAAACTTTTATTGCTGGGGCACAATCTTTATCTGATTTGTTATCACCTATTGCAATGAGTCCATTGACTTGTGAGTTGAATACTGTCTTTGGTAGATGCTTATTAGGCCATTTGACTACTCTGAATGCTCACAACATATGTAAATATTGTTTCAGCATGGTTTTTATCTAGCAATGCTCCCTTTGAATGTAAAGGTTTTAGTATTTTATGTGCGTCCATATGCATGGTAAGCTCTCTAAATTTCTTCTCTTCTCTTCTTGTATTGCGCAGTCTTTCTCTTACTAACTTCGAAATCTTTCAATTTTTTCAGATAATCTCTCTTTGTTTTGTTTGCATGCTGAAGCCAGATAGTAATTCTAGTAATGACATAGAGGGGAGCACAGAAACCCCTCTTCTGAATCACACCTTGCCTCAATAATTTCTGCTCCAAATAGCCATCGTTTTTCTTTATTTTTTTCCTTTTATTTATGGATATGGCAGAAGTATAGGGAAAGGGTTGGAGAAAAAAGAAAGTGATGATGTCATAAGCTATGTTGAACTTAAACGAGGCAAAATCATCAAACACTGTTTATTTTTTGGCATAAAATAATAATATACAGTGGAACTAGTTTGTTAGATTTGAACAAAATGTAATTTTCTATCAACGTTTATTTATGATGAAAAAAAAAAATAAAAAAAAATTCTGGAGTATTTTGTGCTTTTCCAATTATAATAATATAATATTCTACTTGTGTAAATAAACAAATTAAAATAAGTAGGATCTTAAGTTTTCTTTATAATTATGAGCAAAAACCAATTCATCCTTATATATAAATCTGGGTTTTCTTACTTCCGGTAAAGTCTTTCGATGAGTCATTTTATTCTTTGTAAAGTCACATTCATGAGAGGATACTTTTTCTTTTTATATTTTTTCTAAAATAATATATATTATTTAAAGTTACTTAAATTCAATTGGATTTTGGTACTTAATTTTTTATGAAATCTGAATTTTGATACATTTTTTCAAATAAAAAAATATTTTTCTCAGATAAATTATATTTTAAGAATATTGTAATTTTATCCCATTGCGATTTGAGCTTCATTTGTAAATTTTAAATATTGACATAATATGTCATTGATATGATGATGGGTATTAATTCATACAGTTTATTTTCATATTTACCTTTTACTTAAAATTTTCACATTCTAATGCACAGTTGTTTAACATTTTTACATTATTAATTGAAATTAATTTTATGTTTGAGTTTTAATTTTATACATTGTTAAATCATTATAAAATATTTCAATATATATATATATATATATATATATATATATATATATATGTGTGTGTGTGTACCAACTTAATTATACTTTATTATCATTATTTCAGATATTTTTATAAATCTAATTTAAATTTTAAATACTTGTATAATTCGTATAATATTAGTAGTATATTAATTGGAAAATAGTTTTTTATGCCGAGAAGAAAATACTTACATTGTGTGTAGGGTCCCGACATTATTAATAATTGTTTCCTACTATGATAATGAATAAAAAAATAAAACTTATATTTTTCTAATTTTTAAATGAAAACATTTAACACGAACACTACTTATTTTTTTCATCTTTAGTTTTTTATGTGTCAAATTTTAAAAGCTTTTATTTTATTAAATATTGCCTCCAAATTAAGTTAACGTTGCGTGTATCTAACTTATAATCAATTTACATACTTATTATTAAAAAAATTAAGCTAACATATAGTTAAGGTAAAGTATAAGTGAAAAAAACTAAATGGAAATTTTCATAGTTTTTCTGTTTAAAAGGTATTATATTTATTTATCCCACTTAACATCCCTAAATAACTGTTAAAAGATAGCACAATTATTTTACATAAACAACGTTATTATCTGTAGAAGCGATGAACACTCTTTGTATTATTTGATATTCAAAATGGGCGAGTCTGGTTGGTTAATTTTGATCACTTTAGAAATAGGTTAATCCATTCTGTTTTTCTAAATTTTTAAATAATTATTTATAGAATAAATAACTTTTAATGTAATGTTAGTTTAGTAATTAACTAATTTAATAATTTTTTATTTCTTTAAATTATGTAAACGAATAATTATTCCTTAAACTAAAGATACAGTATGTATATTTTTCTCGTAATCCATGGGATTAACAATTTGAAGTGTTCAGTAGTAACAACAGCGCCTTGAGAAGATAAGCAACTGTTCCCAGTCTTTGTAGTTTCAATTTCACATGTGACATGACCCAACACAAACATGGAGCTTCTCTCTGTGTCTGGCACACTCTGCAAAGGCCAAACATTTTCCTTTCACAAACCAAAGACATCCCAAATTATTGAACTTCCAATAAACCTAAGATTACCCAACACAATCAACCATTCCAATCTTTCTTCTTCTTCTTCTTCATGTAATTGGTCTATTACTAGGGTAGCAGCAACAACATACCCTTCCTTCATTTCTTCCACCACACAGAACCGCCATTGGATGGTGGTCATGGACACTCCTCCTCAAGGGCTCAATTCAAAGCCACAGGTCATTGATTATTATGTCAACATTCTACAAACAGTTCTCGGCAGGTACTTGTTTAATGGCTTCTCCCCTTTCTCGGACTCTCTTTTGTTTACCTGAAAACTGCTTTGAATTTGGTTTCAACAGGGAGGAAGATGCTCAGATGTGTATATATGATGCTTCATGGGACACCCACTTCGGGTTCTGTTGTGACGTTGATGAAGAAATATCCTCCCAGCTGGCCAGTTAGTTTTTTCTTCTTCTCTGATGGGATAGTCTTAGGAGTAAGGATGATATATGTTCACAATTTCAGATATGCTTTTTGCATCCAATGTATTATACTGTTAATGCAAAAATAGGTATTTGTTTGGAGTTTTAGTCCTGAGGAAATGATGTCGCATTTACGTTATTTTTAAAATGAATATGATTCTGATACATGCATCTTGCTAGGTTTGCCTGGGGTGTTGTTGGTTAGGCCTGACCCGGATCTCAATTCTTTGAAGAAGGACTATAGTTTATCAAGGGACCATGTAGTTCACCCGTCAGGATTACAAACTGTTACCAATATGTTGTTTCCTGCTCGAAATTCTAAGCATTGGCTTGTTAAAATGGATAAACCTGGGGTTGAGGTTGTTACCAAGGCTCAGATTGTCGATTACTATGCTCAAATTTTGACCAAGGTCATGGGAAAGTAAGAGCTGTGAATTCTAGTTCTTTTGCAATTGTTATTGGATTTCTCCTTTCCCTAAAAGTAATGACCATAATGTCTGCAGTGAGACGGATGCACAAATGTGTATATATCATGTCTCCTGGAAAACCAGCTTCGGTTTTTGCTGTGAACTTGACGAGGATTGTGCTCAAGAGTTAGCTGGTTAGCCTTGTAGAACCTTAACCCATGTGTCAAAGTTTAGAATACCTCATCAAAGTTGCTCCTTGTGGTGCAGGTGTGCCAGGTGTCTTATCAGTTCAGCCAGATAACAGTTTTGAGTCTGAAAATAAAGATTATGCAGGTTAGCAGTTTTGTAGATTCCCCCACATTTTTTTACTCGGGAACATGTTAGTATTATAGTGTTGCTTTAACAGAACTTCTTAGAGTTATGAGTGTGATTAGTGTCAAACTGGTTTTATGCATGCTCAGTAAAACTAAGTTAAAACTTGTTGCTAGACTAAGATTCCTGCGGTAATAGATGAAAATCTGGTTTGGTTTCCACTGATGTTCAATTATGCCATTCATGTTTTCCTGTACTTCGGTGTTGATCAATATCCAGTCTCTGATTTTCTACTAAACTATACATTCAGGTAGTACCTTAGAAAATAGTTGGAATATTTCCAACTCTTCTGAAGCAAGTCATGAAGCGCCCTTGAAAACAAAGAAACTGTTTGTGACAGGTTTGCGCACAACATTTATTCAGCTAAGAATTTTATATGTGAATTACTTTGTCAAGAACAAGTAATTTGTCATGTACCTTTACCAAAATACTAAGTATGGTACAAAAGAAAAAAAATACTAAGAAAAGTCAAATTTTAAAAAGCATTTTCATTTATTTAAAACTTATTAGGTTTCAGATGGTTCCATGTTTAGTTTAATTGGCCAACCTATTCTTTAGTTTGTTGGAGCTTTACTTATTTCATGGGACTGTCATTTTTGTTTCTTGCAAGAGATGATACTAATTGGAATTATTTGTCTCTTCAACAGGACTATCGTTTTATACATCTGAGAAAACCTTGCGTGCAGCATTTGAAGGCTTTGGTGAGCTAGTTGAAGGTAACTCATCTTCATTGCTCATCAATATTTAGTGTCTCATAACAGAATCAAATTCATCCCAGATTTTTCTTTTAAATGCTTGACAGTAAAAGTTATTGTGGACAAGATTTCAAAAAGATCCAAGGGTTATGCATTTGTTGAATACACCACAGAGGAAGCTGCCAGTGCAGCGCTCAAAGAGATGAATGGCAAGGTAGATCCATCTTTCTCACTTTCTTGAAAAAAGTTGTTTTGCTTTTGAATCAGCTCTGCTCCATAACTGTCATGGAGAAAGAATAAAAATGATTTAATAATTCAGAAATGATGGTTTTTGAAATTTTAATCTGTGTGCAGATTATTAATGGCTGGATGATAGTGGTAGATGTTGCCAAGCCTAACCCGCCAAGATACAACAGGAATAGCGCTGGATCATCAAGATCTGCTGTATGAATTTAGTTAAGTTTCTGTTTGTCAATCTTTATGCTATATCTTAAAAATTTTCACAATTAAGTTTGTGCATTTTTAGATACCAATCTTTATTAGTATTATCATACTATTCTATTATCAAGATAAAATAAATAATGTAAAATAGAATAGTTACATCATAACTCCTGTAGAAATGATAGAAAGTAAATTTTATAAATATTTAAAAGATAATAAAAGGGCAAAATACAATAAGCTAAATGTTTAATACTAAAACACTATTTGAAATAGTATATTACAAAATATCATGTTATTAAAATGAGTTTGTTAATCAAATACTGTTAATTCGGTCAAACAAACTTTTAGTCAAAAAATTGAGAAACGAAAGTAAAAGGATCTCTTTTATTTGTATTAGCTTGCTTTGTAATATTATTTTAATGCCTCTAATGGCAGTACTAAGTTGACATACCCATATTAATTATATAAATGTTACAGTAATTACTTTCTTTTTATTCTGAATTCCTTTTAATGCTCAAATTTTATTTCATGATAACTAATGCTCGTGTATAATAATCATACACTTTTTATTAATATTAGTCGATGTTCGTGCTTCTTTGAACACCTTTTGTAATCATATTGTATTAATACATATTTAACTTGAGTTTACTACTAGACAAAATTGATCATTCCATCAAATTTCCCTGTCACATTTGACAGCAATCGCAAATGACATTGCAATCTCAGCCATCAAGGATGTTTCTCCAATAACAAATAATTAATTTTTTGTGGTGTGAAAGATCAAACTAAGTTACAATCACATAACATACTAAACCATAAGCTCTTATACTTACTCTAATGAAAAAAAAGAAAGAAAACTGTTATCTAATGACAATTAGAAAATAGCATTATATAAATTTTATACAACACAATTTAACTAAACCTCATAACACTTTATTATGAAGAGTATAAAAAAAATTAAATACAAGTCTAATGTGTTTTTGATTGAGGCATTTTAACATCATGAATTTTAAGTCCATTATATAACTATTATCACTCATGTCATTGTTTATCTTAAGTGATATGAAACTTTTCCCGATACATTATTTTCATTAATTCAACTAGATAATAACACAAAAAAACTCATATGAGTATCTTGCTAAACAAGAGAGGACCAAATATATAAGATAATTAGTATAATTTCTTTTCTTTAAGCTAGTATTTTTACATAAATCTGCACAAAATATGCTAGTTGGTCTTTTATTCTGATTTACTCTCTTTGTTAACCTATTTTCTTTTATCACCAAAATTACAGAGTTTTCTCTTTTTTTTATCTCCTTTTTGAATATTCACATACAAAGATTACATTCTTTTAAGTTATATAATAATTAAAGATTAAGTATGTTTTTAGTTCCTCAATTTTAATATGAGATTGGAATTTGTTTTTGTTCAAAACATTGATATATTTTGCTTCCTAAATTTTAAAAATGAATGAAAATCATCCTTTTAGCCAATTACATTACATTTTTTTGACATGTCAAACGATGTTTCATACTCGTATTTGAATTGTTTACACAATTTGACACGTTTTCGCATATCTGTTGAAAAATCGTTTGACACGTAAAAAAAATTTAATGTAATTGGACTAAAATGATTATATCAATTCATTTTTAAAGTTTAGGGACCAAAATATATCAAAGTTTCGAATAGAGGCAAATTTCAATTTCATATCTGCTAAAAAATGCATTTGACATGTCAAAAAATTTAATGTAATTGAACTAAAAAGACTATATCCGTTCATTTTTAAAGTTTAGGGACCAAAATGTATCAAAGTTTCGGATAGAGGCAAATTCCAATTTCATATCTGCTAAAAAATGCGTTTGACATGTCAAAAAATTTAATGTAATTGGACTAAAAGGATTATATCTATTCATTTTTAAAGTTTAGGGACCAAGATGTATCAAAGTTTAAGACAAACTAATTCAAATTTCATATCTACTAAAAAATGCTTTTAACATGTCAAAAAAATGTAATGTAATTGGACTAAAAGGACTATATCCTTTCATTTTTAAAGTTTAAGGACCAAAATATATCAAAATTTTGGACAAAGACAAATTCCAATTTTATATCAAAGTTCAAATACTAAAACATCTTTAATCCATTAAGTAAAGCTAGTATTTTTTCATAAATTTGTACAAGATATGCCAGTTTCTCTTTTACTCTATTTTACTCTTTGTTAACTTCTTTTCTTTTATCAACAAAATCACACAATTTCTCTCTTTTTATCTCCTTTTGAATATTTTCATACAAATGCAACGTCCCAATTTAATAAAATAATTCTAATAAATAGAACTTCACATGTTTATAGCATAAAATAGAATACCGATAGAAAGTATATAAGAATCAACCTTTACAATTATCCTTAATACACTGAACAAGAAACTAAGGCACAAAACTTATGCCATAACCAAAATCTAAACACAGATTAGATTAGACTGAAAATTTGCTCACAAAGCAAGAAACTTACAAAATAAAACAGTTTAACAAAAAGGTACTCAAAAGAGCAATAGCTACCCGCCCAAAATTAGACAGTAGCATCACCACCATTTGAACGATTCCCATGAATCTTCATCTATGCTCGCACCAAGTATTTGGTAATCATTGCAAAAGGAAAAAGTCAAACAGAGAACACAAACAGAAAGAGAAAAGATAAGCTAATTACAAAAAGAAAAAGAAATATATATATATATATATATATATATATATATATATATATATATATATATATATATATATATATTACATTATATAATAATTAATAACTCAGAAAAACATCTGTATTTTGTTTCTCTTTAATTAAATAAGAATGGACCTAATTAGTGACCCCGAAATATTAACATCAAAAGTCGAAAATTTGAAATATGCCTTGGAATGATGCTTCTTATTAGGATGTTGCTCTTGATGTTGGGTCCCCTGATCAACTCCTCTATTGTAAGCTTGAACATAACATTAACCCACAATATATATACATGTAAGAAAAAAAATAATTAGAATTACATTTTACGTAAACCTCAATCCCTTTAACTTGTTCCCTCTTACCGCATAAACAACGAATTTATGCATGCTAACAAGGATTTGGGTCCTCTTCAGTTCCCTGTTTCCCTGTATTGTTCGTTAGAAAAGAAAAAGAGACACAATTCACTAATATTTTAATATTTTTTATTGAATTGCTAAAGTTTCCTAGGTAATAACAAATATGAAATAAATGTTATTATTTTTTTAATTTAGTTAAGCATAAAATAAACTCATACTATTAGAAGATATTATAAATTTTTATGATAAATTAAAGACATTATAATGTATTATTTGACTTCTTTCAAATCAATATCTATTTTCAGATTCAACTTCTTCATTTCGAAAGGTAAGAAAATGTTTTAAAGATTCTAAATTGATGTAAAATTAAAATATAAATGGAAGGTTAAGTTAAACATAAATATTTTTGTCAAGAATTACGCTTACCTATTTTCCTTAAGAAAGAATTAGAAGATAAGAAAGAATAAGAAGATAGAAAATCCAATTGAAGGGAGAGAATTGAAAAAACAAAAGTTATTAGGCTTTGTTTCACAAGCTTTCAACAATAAATACTATGACTAATATTAACAATAAATTAAAAATAGTTGGTCTCACCCAAAAATCTTGTCTTTTAGCATCTTTCCTCTCACTATCCGGTTAAATTAATGTATAAGCGAATTGCAGTTAATCTATTATAACTTAAGTATATTTATGTGGCTTTAGTTTTATTTAATGCAATACACTACTTAACTATAATCAGGTTATTAATTAGGACTTGGATTTAGTTAATAACCGTTAATGTATGTATTCTTTATAAATTAATGTAACAGTTATATCCGGTCAAAGAAATTAAAACAATAAACTATAAAGCAAATGAACTCAAATTCAATATTGAGTGTTGAAGCAATGACTCGACACACCTTGATGTTGTGTGTGTATGTTAAACTTTAAATGGTAAATTTAATATAAAAATTATGATACAAAGTTAATATGAATTATAAATTGTGCGAAAGCAACATAGAAAATATGGCAAATAAAAATAATAATATGAAAGATGATAACGTTTTCATTAATAATTTGTATACCTAATTAAAATTTTGAAAAAAAAATCCAGACATTAAAATGGAATAAGTAATCAGATTTAAGAAATACATTGAAAATAACATATTATAAATATTATAATACTCACAAAAATAGAAAAAAGAAGAAGAAAACTTTCATATTAGATTGCTACTCGCCATATTTTCCATATTCATGTGAAGCGATCACATAAGATATGGTTCTCATATACAATGTCATTTATGATGCAAACAGATAGAACCTATCACATGAAACGTAACGCTAGAACTTAACTCATAACACGTAACGTAAGATATAAAACATAATTTAACGAATCTTACCTTTAACCAACTTTTTCTAACCATAACAATCAAAAGAAGTTCTTAAACTTCCCTATTAACTATTAAATAATTATTGTATTAATTGCAAATAGTTAATGCTCACAAAATCAATTAATGATTTTAAAAAAATAATAATGAATGTACCATTCTCCATGAAAAAGTTGATATATTTTCGAAAAAAAAAATCGTACTTTTTTGTGAGTAGGAAAGTTTGTCCATTAATAAAAATGTAAATTCCATGAAAAAACACTTTTAAGTGCTATTTTATATAAATTTTTAAGAAAAGGTAAATTATTAAGATACAATGACTTCTATTTTGTTCCCTAACCTGATATAGTAGATAAATGACACTTACTTATTATGTTCAAAGTAATATATACATTTTAAGACATTTAAAACTAATAAAATAAAAAATGTTAGAAATTCCAAGAACCCAATTCATACCTTAAATCTGTCTCTGCTTCTGAGTATTTATACTTTACCTTGCTTTACCAGCCAAATAGAAGGAGTCAATATTCCTCACCTAATAAGGATCATCAATGGCAAAGCACATTCTCTGCATAATCTCTATTTTCCTTTTACCCTTCATGATTTTCACAGGTATGTGGGTAAAATAACATCACAATCAGAATCTATTCCCTTTCATGTTTAATATCGGTTGGTAACCATAGCTATATATGCATGTCAATGTTGCAGAAGTGAAAGGGGCTAAGAAGTCATATGGGATTTACGACAGCAACACTGCAAGAAAACTGTTTGTTTTCGGGGACTCCTATGTTGACACAGGGAATTTCGTGCATTCAGAATCATACAAGCCTCCCAATGGAATGACTTTTCCTGGTACTCCTGCTGGCAGATTCTGTGACGGTCGCATCATCACTGATGACATTGGTAGTACTCTTTTTTCGTTCTCTCTGCATAACTTTAAAATTGAAAACAGAACTCAAAGTGGGTTAACATGGCATGTTTGGATTTGAATCAGAGAAATTTCAGTGTTAATTGCGTGACTGACTCGTACTCTGAAATTTTGCAAACCAGATGTTCTTTCTTTTGATTCATTGCGTGTTTGTCGTGTTCGTCAGATGGATCCTTTCACTTAGACTACCCAAATGTGGAAACAACATTACAATAACACCAAACTTTGCTATATAGATTTAATCTGTGTGCATTGTTGTTGTATGAAATGTGTTCATTTTGTGATGTATTTATCTTGACTGATATCATGTTCATTGCAGCTTCCTTTCTGAAAATCGAATCCCCTACACCATATGCGTTGAGAAATTCGTCTAATATGCAGTACGGCATAAACTTTGCCCATGGAGGAACTGGTATTTTCAACACTTCCATTAATGGACCAAACATGACTGTCCAAATCGACTCATTTGAGAAGCTAATCCAACAAAATATCTATACCAAAATTGATCTTCAGTCCTCAATTGCTCTCGTCAATGCTGGTGGTAATGATTATACAAATGCACTAAAAACTGGGCGCATTTTAGTAAGTGGTTAATTATGTTTGTATTTTGGCAGATTTGGTGTTTCTGTTCCTCATTCTGCAATGTGATTCCAATTAAATAATTATGGTTAATTGTTTTGCAATGTGTTACAGGATTTGCCAGCCTTCATGGAATCACTTGTGGAGCAAATGTCAGTAAATCTAAATCGCATTCACAACTTAGGGATAAATAAGGTAGTAGTTGGATTATTACAACCAATTGGGTGTTTGCCTGCGTTGAATGTGATATCTCTTCGTACCAATTGCATTGGCCTTTTGAACTTAGTCTCCAAAGATCACAACAAAAAGCTGCTCCAAGCCATACAAAAACTCAACAACCAAGCAGGAAAATCAGTGTTCATAACACTGGACCTCTACAACTCCTTCCTCTCTGCAATTGAAACAATGCAGAAAAAGCGTGCTGGTTAGTTCTCATTCTGCTTTCACCATAGCACTTTTAGGAGAGAATTTAATATTTGGTTTTAAAAGTTCTCTTTAGGTAAAGAAATGCTAACAACACATTCTTTATTATTTGGTTATGTGGGAAACACAAACAAAGTTAGACCCGCCTAGTTATTAATAACACTAGATAATTTTTACTATGTAGACAATAATTTGATGCTACTCTGATCCTTATTTTCCTGTTACACTAATAATGACAGATAACATTAATTGATTTCGTGCAAGCAATTAGTTAACATAAGAATAAATTGTCTTGATGATGTCTTCCTTTTTTATTTTTTACATTATGCAGCAAACTCAACGCTGATGAATCCATTGCAGCCATGCTGTGACGTAAAGAATTTGGGAGACTCATGTGGAACTGTAAATGACAAAGGAGAAAAGAAATATAGTTTATGTGAGAACCCAAAAGTTTCTTTCTTTTGGGACAATGTTCACCCTTCTCAAAATGGTTGGTCTGCAGTATACACAATGTTGCAACCTTCTCTTGTGCAACTTACATAGAGAACTCATAATTAATAATGACGTATTCTAATTTCTAGCATGCTGAGCTTAGTAAAACATTAAATTACATGTCTGTACTGTGGAGTTCTAGGTCATGAACATAAATAAATGAATGGTTGTTAAGGCTTCTACCGACAAGATTGTGACCGAAATTCTTAGACACTTATGTTTTTTCATAATTATCAATTTTTAGCCATGAATCTGTCGTAGTTTTTAATATGAAATATTTATTCAAAAAACACCTAAATTTATAAAAGAGAAAGTTGGAAAAGTCTGTAAGTTTTACTAATTATAAGCTTGGATCAGGATTTCAAAATTAGTTTGTACCCTTTAAAAGTGGAATCCATTTATATACCAATTTTTTAGGATTACTGTTTCATTTGGAAGTGAAGAAAAAAATAGAAAAAAATAAAAGAGAAAACTTATGATCTTATATTGTTTGGATGAAGATGACATGCAAAGAAATGAGATCAAACAACTCATAGCGTATGATTGATGTAATTTTATTTCTTACAATTGTCTTTTAAGTACATAAAAAGCTATACCAATAATGTACATTGGTGGATTGTAACAAAGTATTGTTTTAAGAATAAACAATGAAAGAGTTATAGCTTTATTTTTAATTTAAAAAATATTTTTAGGGGTTGCAAGGTCTTAGCAACAATCAAATGAAAAGAAAATGATGTAACTTTTTTTTCTTCTAATTGTCTTCTAAGTGCATAAAAAGCTATACCAATAATGTACGTTGGTGGATTGTAATAAAGTGGAGAGTGGTTATTTGACATACAAATTTTCTTTTACTTTCAACTTACAATTTAAAAAATTATTATTTTATTATAACATATTCTTTTTATTATATTAATATGATATTTATTATTAAAATTTGATGTATGTAAAAAACAAAAGTGATGTTAAATTTAATTTGAATTCTTTTGTTAATTTTTTTATTATACTGATTATTACTTATTTTAATGTTTTAAAATATATTAAAAAAATATTTAAAACAATATATTTTTAATGTTCAGTAAAATAGAATAAAAAACAATAAAATATTTGATCTCGTATCAAACCATTGTTTTAGGTGTTACAAGTCCCAACAACAATTAAATAAAAAAAATCCCAAATAGTGCCGATTAACAACTCTTTTTATAGTTTTTATGAAAATATTTCATATTACACAGAGCATTAGCAAAAATTAAATATAAAGAAGGCACCCTAAAAAATTGTTTACATTTATTTTTCATTTCCCAATTACTTCTTGAAAATCCGCAACCGTTCTTGACAAATTAGTAGTTGTTGATGAACAGACAAAACCATTTAGTGATTAGTCCCTGAAGCTTTGGTCTTGTCCAGTGCGACTAAACATGGTGGATTGAGATTGTTGAGTACTGGTGGCCGACCACTTTGTTTCAACAACCATTTGAACAATATAGTAAAACCTAATTTTTTTTAGTAAGATTCAGGGTGCAAGGGTTCTTTTATATGTGACATTTTGGTATAAAATCACTTGTATTCAGAGTGATCAATAAAGTTTCCCTCATCTGCCACTCCTTTCTTTTTCCACAATGTAAGTTGTGGGTAAAATTACATTGACTAGCTAGCTAGGCCTCAAGTCACTTTTCGCACCTAATTAATCTGATTCAACTTTGTATCTCATAAATGTATCAGCCAATATATATATATGGTGTTATCTTTGCAGAGTGAAAACTTATACTTTGTCATGTCCGTATCAGCCAAGATATCATCAATGGTGAAGCAAATTCCATCAGTGACCACTCTGCTCCTTCTCTTCTTCTTCATTTTAAGAGGTACACTACACTACACTACACATCAGAATCAAATAAAATAGTTGATGGTTTCATTTTTTCTGGTTCCTGACATATAAAGCTATTTCATAATATTGTTGTAGAAGTGGAAGGGGCTGAAAGGTTAGGTGAGGTAAAACTATTTGTTTTTGGAGACTCTTATGTTGACACGGGGAATTTGGTGAACTCAATTTCGTATAAGCCTCCCAGTGGAATTACTTTTCCTGGTACACCTGCTGGAAGGTTCTCCGATGGTCGTGTCCTCACAGATTACATTGGTACTTTCTGTCATAGATTACTTCCTCATTTTACAGCATCATTTGTACTCATGTTAATGTGGTCATTTCTTATGTTTCACTGATATGTTATATCTACATGCAGCTTCATTTTTGAAAATAAAATCCCCGACACCTTATGTATTTAGAAATTCCTCAGAACTACAATATGGTATAAACTTTGCTCATGGAGGAACTGGTATTTTCAACACTTTGAATGAAGGACCAAACATGACTGTCCAAATTGACTGGTTTGAGAGGGTAATCCAACAAAAGATCTACACTAAAACCGACCTTGAATCTTCTGTTGCTCTGGTCAGTGCTGCTGGAAACGACTATGCTACATTTCTACAAAGAAAACAAGGAAGCATGCGAGTGAGTGGTTCAGCTAATTACTTTCTTTTATGCATAACCTCTGTTTCACGGTTTGCTGATCCAATCCTAGTTTTTATAAATTTGTGTCAGTTTTCCGAATTCTGCATAACCCTTCTGCTAAATGTATATATTTATTTTTCCAATTGTAAATGTATGTTTTTCACATTTCTCTGTGTGGCAGGACATACATGTTTTTACTGCATCACTTATCCAGCAAATGTCTATAAATCTGAGACGCATCCACGGCTTGGGAATAAATAAAATAGCAGTGGGGTTATTAGAGCCTATAGGGTGCATGCCTTTGCTAACTGCGGCATCTTCCTATGACAAATGCCTTCAACCTCTTAATTTCATCTCCCAAAATTACAGTCAAATGCTTCTCCAAATTGTGCAAGAACTTAACAAGGAATTGGGAAAACCAGTCTTTGTGACATTGGACTTATACAACTCTTTCCTCTCTGTACTTGCAACTATGCAGAAAAGGCGTTCTGGTAAGTTCTTCTTTTTTCAAAAGGTTTTTCAAGTTTCAATTAACAATGCTAAATTGTTAAAACCTTTTTGCCTAAATTGTAGACACTGCTATTTTTCATTACTTTATTGTTTATATTTCGATTCCGACTCAACTTTCGTCCGGAAGTCATGGTTAGAACAACTATCGCGTTTGTTTTGGTACACTCAATAAATCATATATCTGCTTAGGAGCCGACGTCGAGCGAAGTTTAAATACTTTAACTCTTCACTCTCGATACGTTTTTTAAGAATAAAACCGTGACAGAATTCAAACACTTCAAAGTAGACAATACTGATCGTTGTTCCAAAAAACGGCTGCCGAACGAATTTGGTCAGAATCGAAAAAGTTTAAAAGAAAAATAAAATATCTTGATGGTGACTTTTTTTTTTTTTCTCCATTTGTCAGAAGACCCAACATTGATGAATCCACTGAAACCATGTTGCGAGGGAGTGAGCACGGAATATTACTGTGGAAGTGTGGATGAGAAAGGAGAAAAGAAATATGGTTTGTGTGAAAAACCAGAGTTTTCATTCTTTTGGGAGGGAGTTCACCTTTCTCATAATGGTTGGTATGGAGTATACACCATGTTGTATTCTTCTCTCCGCAACCTTATTCAGACAAAACTTTGATCTTTAAGGAATTTATGCTATCTTATCCTTACAAACATTACAACTGGGTTATTCACAGATAATGACAAAGGAAAATAAACATGTAAGTTTAAATATGTTTTTACTACATAGTTTTTAAATTATTAATCAGTTTTAAATAGGTGATATTATTTTTTAGTTTTGTTCTAATAACAAATGAGTAAATAATAAAATCAATCTTCCTTTAATTGCTCTTGCGATCCCTTTAATTTCTCTTATTTTCATTTTTATATCACAATCAATATATAAGTTCAAATTAAATGAAAATAGTGATATAATTCAAAACAATTAATGTCTTTTAGGTTTTAACAATAATAAACAAATATTTTTGTAATAATAATCAATAATTTAAAAATACTAGACGCTTCATTGTTTTCAGCCATTCTTTAAAAAAATAAAAACTTAAACAAACTAAATGACGTTCTCAACAAAAATAAAAAACACATGCATACGATATAAGAAAATTAAGTTTTTAATAATTTTATGACTGTGACTCTTGATAAGCGACATTATGCTACATGCGAATTCTTAGCGTATAAATTCAATCCAACTATTAAAAAATACACAATAAAGTTTGTGGAGGTGAAAGAGAAGTATTGGTTATGTTTGCTAAAAGTAGACAAAAGAATAAAATCAAAAAACGGAGTTATTAAAGAAGTAAATAATGTATAGAGACGCATTTAATGCACATATGCGTTACATTAGGATTAGATGTTTTATATATAGACCATGTACTACACATATTTTTAAAATGTAAATTTGTGGTAGATTGACCAGGAATTTTGCTGTGAAAAAAAAAGTATAAATAGGTTAGATATTTAAGTATCTCTATTTATTCTTGTTGATTTTAAATGAATTAAGAAGCAAGTCTTTGATGTTTTGATTACATTAAGCTTAAAATTTTGAGTTTTCTCGTAATATTGTTTTCTACCTAACTTATCTAACATATTTAGTTCCACTTATTGAATCAGACACAAAAAATAAAAGTTTTTCAGTTAGAGAAATTTCACTTATTTATTTAAGATAAAATAATCAATGTTTGTTTAATTTCACTCCAATTTTTTTTATCTAAAAAACATAATTTTAATTATTTATTTTTGTAATTTAGAGAGTTGTTGTATAAAGTTCCAATTTATCTTGTCATTTATACATTACTACAAACAATACATTTTACACAAGTCATATATAAACTTATTCATGTAAAAAAGTCATTGACTTGTTAGATAGGTTGCACAATCCATGAAAAAATGGTTTGATCTTTCAAAAGAAGATCATTGATGAGATACAATATTAATGAATTGGATTGACATCATCTTTAATTCATTAAAACAATAGGTTTATGGATCTTTATCCTTATATGATGTTCAACTTTCTCATCTTTATTCAATATGAGACTTAGACTCATACTTGATTGATATAAAAGTGCTTTAATTTGAGAAAAAGACACATATATTACATAAGTTATCAGCTTCAATCATGTAATGTCACATTTTGAGAGACATATTACATTGATCTTCAAATGTAAGAGATATAATATATCATGATGAGAAACATATTATATCTCTTGTAGCTTAAAACCGATATAATATGTCCCAAATCCATATATTATGAGTCCATAATTCATCGAAATAAGTAATGAGTTTTGATAAACTAGTGAAATCCTAGTAATTCATCACCAACATGTAATTACTGATCAAAACAATTCCAATACACTGGAGAAATATTTTTTGATAATATATGTGACTATTAATTCAATCTACTATGTACAAGACAATGTCTAAATGCCATAAAATATTCTAGATCATAGAATTACTAATTTCTAATTGTAAAGAAATATTTGGTTATTTTTTACAAATATTTTCAAATTAACTTTTTCACTTTAAAAATACTTTAATTTAGACGTGTCATTTTAGCTCAAATTTTTCACAATAAAATCGAGTCAACTTAACACAATTTACAAATATCCATTTTTTTTAAATGACCATTTTAATAAATTAAAGAAAATACACTTTGATAAAAAAAAAAAAAAAAAGTGTAGCATTGGGAGTTGACGTAGCGGCAGAGTTAATGCGTAAGAGTTGACGTTGCTCTACAGAAGAAGGAGCTTTGGTGAATTCAACTAAACCTTACCCAACAACCCAACCCACACCACCCAACTTTCTTCCTTCCTTTTCACCTCTCTTCCATATTTCCCTATAAAAACAACTCACTCCCCCCTTTCTTCCCATTTTCCCTCTTCTTATTCATTTCATTTCCTCTTTTATTCTTCATCTCTAACCATGTCTCAGGTACATCCACACCTTCTCTATTTTAATTCTATCTTTCTCTTGTCTTTTCCCTCAATCCCCCTTTTCTGATTCGCCTTCTCGTTATTTGACCTAGACTTTATACCTGGGATTTTATCACATATCTCGAATTATTGTTTATGCATGCATTTGATGTTCATCAACCATTGCTTTTCTCTGTCAACTATCGCAGAATTTTGCATTCATCTCTGTATCTGTCTTTGAACTCCATGTTCCTGATTATATTATCTGTCAATTAATTTCGGGAACAGTTGAATTGAAATACTATCTGTTATTGTTGCCCTAGGTTCAAATCTAATACTATATATGATCGGCCCTTTCTTATTTGCTTAGAATTTTGGATTTTAGCGTGTTTTTTCTTGTTTCCTGTCAGCTATGTTATCATAGTTCATGAGAGATTTTACTTGGTATGAAGGATCTTCTCAAGCATTTAAAAGTATTTGTCCGATGCAATCATGGTCAAACTTTTTCGTTCTGTTTTTCTGTTAAAGCTTGTAGACTTAGCGTTCAATTTGTATTTGCAGGCTTTATACCTGAATAAACGTGATTTATGCGGCTACTTTTACCTTGTAGCAGCAAAGATGAAATGGATGATTTTTCTTTTGTTGTATTAGTGGGCATGTTACTAGTAAATTTGCTATATCTGTATCTGATTTCCTTTTCTGCTCTCGTCCTCCATGCCCCCACTCCCGTTTTTCTTTTTTTAATTGGTTATATTCTTTCTTAAATTCAAAGTATAAATATATTTCTTCTATGTTGGGGTGTTGGGGGTTTAAGAATTAAGATGGTTATTTGTTCTTTCATCTGCCCCCTTAATCTGTGCTTTTTCATTTTGAGTACAGACCGTTGTCCTCAAAGTTGATATGTCATGCCAAGGATGTGTTGGTGCAGTGAAGAGAGTTCTTGGAAAATTGGATGGTAATCAAATATGTTGGATTGAAAATGCATTTATATTTTGCTTAGCAGCATTTTAATTAACTGTTTGTGCAAACTTCTCTAATATACTCAACATCGACCTGAAAATGTTTATCTTACACAACCATTTTGCTTTGTAATTCTGTGCCTTTTTGTCATTTTGTATCAATTCTGATGTCAGCATGACATGAAAGTATCGTATCAATATATCTTAAGCTATCCTCTAGGATTAGTTTTCCTCTTAATTCATTATCTCTTTATAATGGTTACGATCTATCCTTATATTATCATGAATTGTTGTTGGTTCCCCTAATTTGCTTGGATTGTTACTATTATAAACAGGGTTAGTGGTCAAAGTTACACGATCATATCAAATACAAAAACATATTAATACATTATGATAAATCTTGTTAATATCAATTCAGCTTTTTATTATCCTTTAGATTACTCTAGTGTGATAATTTTAGCTCAGGGATAAGGTTAAATAACTCAGTTATTGTTGATACTCTTCTATCTTAGTTCTCTGTCCTGTTGGACTGTGCTTGTTTGATCATGTGGGCTTCATGTTTGTGATTTATTCTTGGAAATCATCAATGGTACCTTGTTTAGGTTTTTCATGATTCTGTTACTAGAATGTAACACTGAATTTGACGTTGTTTACATATAGAAACATTGGCAGCCTTGTTTAGGCGATATCTCATCGGAATTCATTCTATTTATGATCCTGAAACTAAAGTTTTCATATTCTGGCTCTATTTTATGTACTTCATATGTACTTGTTTTGGGTGTTATGATTTAGTTTTGCGGCAGTTCGAAATGATTTTCTAGAAATCCCTTCATGCCGATATGTGCTGTTTCTCATCTTCATGCCAAGTGGCAACTTATCTAATAATCCTTTCATTCACTTTTGAAACATGTTTGAATATGTCACCAAGCAAAAATTGAATTTTTAAATCAACTCCTTCTCTAACATAATAAAAGCTCTATATTTCCTATAGAAAAGGTCTTAAAGGCATTGCTAAATTGTATCCAAACAGATCCTATATAATGCTAGTAGTTTCAAAGCCTTTATGTTTCTATGATTTCCCATGGTACAGGAATATGAAGTAAACATGCGAAGACTAATTGTTATTATGGATTAAAGTCGTTGTAGTGACAGCATACCAGCCATAGTTCCTCTTCTAATGTTGTAGAATAATAAGTGTGATCTTATTTGCAGGTGTGGAATCATATGACATTGATTTGAACGAAAAGAAGGTGGTAGTGAAGGGAAATGTCCAGCCAGACACAGTTCTGCAGACCGTGTCCAAAACAGGGAAGAAGACAACATTCTGGGAAGGTGAAGCAGCAGCATCTGAAACTAGCACAGTAACTGCTACCTAAAACACTTGGCTCTATTCTGTGAGGACGAAGTAGCTGCGTGAATCAAATACTATTTGGTGGACTTGAAATAACGATGAACTCCTCGTCGTGTCACAGCAAAGACTGCTGATTATTACTGTTTTTCTCATCTGTGATACTGTATTAATGTGGTTTTAACTTCCTTTGTCTTCGTTCCCACTCATTTTCTTCCTTCTGTCAGTCAATTCAAACCGCAAATATTTCCAAAGCCATCCTTTATAGTGAAACTATGTTTTTTTTTTTCTCATTGATATTCTCCTTTAAAAGCAATTAAAAACATTATTGGGTTTGGGTCCATTTTCTTACCTAAGTTGCATGTTACACTAGCTCGCGCACAGACTATGATTTATGGAGGACGTTCAAGTAAACAGTTAAAAAAAAAAAACAGAAAAGCTGGAAGGTTATCAATAGAATGGGGAAATACCAGAAAAAATAACCCTGTAGCTGAAGACCCAGATATAGTTTATACATTCACGTCCTCGTAGTGACTGAACCGGTCTTAAACTTTCCGAAACACGTATTCCACTGATAAAAAAATGTTCAGTATTATCGAGAGGTTCGGTAACAAAGGGCGGTAGCGCATAAAGATAAAGATATTTAATATTTGCTTTAACGTCACACATGAGTAGAGAAAGAATCGATACTTTTTATTATTCCACTCTTGCTGCCTTTGATTGGGTTCTATTGTTGACTCAAACAACATACGCAAATGTAACTTTCCTGGAAAAAAAATAATAAAGGGTAGCTTATATCCTGTTATTTCTTTTAACGGACGCAAAGACAAATAATAAACATAAATCTCTACGAAAAACTCTAATGAAACAAACTTCCGTCGTTCGACTAAATTATGTAAAGTTTTCATGCATGTAATGGCTAATCAAATTTCAGAAAGGTAATTATTGGGAAAATCTCTGTCGAAAGTTCTACTGGCTTTCAAAAAAATTCTTCTGAGGAATTAATATTCCTTTAAAACAACAGTTAACCTATATGTCACATATAAAAATGCATGAAGCGATAAATTGGTAGTAGATTAAGGATTTTGTTGGCTGATTTTATTGTCAGCTAAAACCAGTTTATTTTTTTCATGATATTAAGCACTCTCATCCACTCTTGACTAATGCATTTAGAGATAGTAATGGTTGGACACTAAAAAAGTTTATCCGGTGCAACAAAAATGTAATGTAAGATGAGTTTTTAGCAATGAAAGACGAATTTACATAGAAAAACTTTACGTCCATAAAGTATACAATCCAAGAATTTATATAAAATGTTTTAGAACTATAAAATCATAAACTACTGTTAAAAAAATTCCTTGAGAAATTGTAATATTTAGATAACTGGAACGACTACTGTTCTTTATTTCTTTAATCCTTCACTTAAATTAGTCCTTTTTCTTTTAACTTTGTAATTCCTAAATGCACCGCAATAATAGAATCGATCATAATTCATTTTAGTTTAAAGAGTACTAAAACAAAGCTTTTATGGATGATGGAGAGGAGTGGTTTTCACGTCACAAAAGAATGATTCACAGCCTTCAATGGAAGAACCGCAGGATTCTAGATGGACAATCACAGGCTGAGAAAAAATTGGTACTTTTCATGGCTAATTTTTTTGTTGAACTTTACATTTCTTAAATTTATGCAATTTATTTGTATAACATTTGTACTGTAAAGAGAGCCGTAAGAAGAGAAAAATAAAATTAATATATTGATGAAATATAAAGAGAAAATGTATGTTATATAAATTATTGTGTAAACAATAGAACTAATTTTATGAAAAGTAATCCTTTTCTTTCTAAACAATACTTTATTCGAAATGTGATTTAGAAAAATAATAATACTTTCTTCTATTGAAAACCATTGATATCTAAATATAGTATTAAACATTCAACTAATTCGAATATATGTAGCTAATTCAATTTCAACCAATAACTCAGAAAAGTATTGCAGTTTTATTTTTCCAACAACATTTCATTGCATAGTTTTTTTTTCTCTCTTACCAGAATTAACCTATTTGGTGATTGCAACCATCCCAGATAAATCAAAACAAGAACACTGAGATTAAAAAAAAAAAAAAAAGTAAAATAGATTTGGCAGTTGAAATGGTTGGCCCACCAACCAACAACAGCATCTGTTGGAAACAATAATTGATGTGGACAAGCGAACAGGAGGAAGTGAGAAAGAATTGCCTTTCTTATATTCGAATCTTCTTATGTTCCCTTTCATATTATCAGAAACAACATTATAAAAAGCAAACCAAGTAAAAAATTAATGATGACAGGTTTTATATTCCATAATTATGTCTACGTCTTTTACTTTTATAACATGAGAAAAGAATCGTAACGGGAATCTAATTCCTTGTCCTTCTTTTACTTTTCATAACATCAACGAAAACTGGCATATATCCAATAATGAATACCTGGAAATCTTGTCCTCCCCGTTCCATAAATTAAATAAATTTGTTATAATTACACCAACCCCAGTTTTCTGCACATCAGATGCAACTGCAATTAATATTAATTACTTAATTACAGAAAATCCACAAACACTTGTAATTTTAGTAAAATCCCACAGTTGTCTGAGTTGAAGTTGTAGCAGTGAGTTGTATGCATGGTGATGATATGTGTGTATATATATATATATATATATATAACTGGGATTTTATATATGAGAGAGAGTTCTAATAGAAGTCTATGGTATTGGTTGTGCAATTATAGAGTCGAACCAATTCCTTGCACTTGTCTGATGCAGGGATGTATGGAGGGGTAGCACACCTTAACAATGCCCAATTAACTCCATTGAAGAAGGGGTGGTGCTTGATTGCTAGAGCACCCATTGTTGAACCCAGTCTCATTGTTGAGTCCTTCACTAACAGTTGTGAGATCAAATCCCTAGCTGCACCTGGGATCATTGGTTCCTTAGGGAACTCAAGGGCACGTGCCACTATGTTCGCTAGGGTTAGCTCGTGCTCAAGCCCTTTGAAGGGTGTCATCCCGTAGAACAGTTCAAAAATGAACACTCCCAGTGTCCACCAATCAACGGCGTTACCGTGACCCTCACCGGAAATCACTTCCGGCGCCAAGTACTCGTGGGTCCCAACGAACGACGTCGATCGAATCTCTATTGGCTCCGCCACGATCTCCACCGACCCACACCGCGAGGACCTCTTGCCACGACCGCGTTTCGGGTGGAAGCATGGGACAGATGGCACGATGCAATTGGGCAGCATGCAGGATGACATGGCGGGCGCGCATTGGTTCCTGGAATGGTCGTTGGAACAGGCGTTGCCTGGTGGATCTTGATCGAACACGATCTGAGCCGTTGATGTTGTGTCGTCGCCTTTCAGTGAGAGGTCAAAGTCTGTGAGCATTACGTGACCGTCCGATCTTATGAGCACATTTTCAGGCTTCAAATCACGGTATATTATCCCCATCATGTGTAGATACTCCAACGCAACCACAACCTCAGATGCGTAGAACCTGTAACCACAACCCTCAAGTCAACATAACATGGTGGAATTGTTATTATCGGCATGTATTATTTTGGCATATCAGCATCATAATTTTATTACCATCAATTTCTCCAATAATTAAATCATGCAGGGTCCACTTTTGAATAATCATACCCATTATTTTAAAATTTGACCAAGCAAAACGTCATCAACTCTTATTTTGCATACATTTCGAAATATATTTTGATGAAGACGTAGGAGCACTATTTGTAATTTTATGGAAATAAAACCTTTTGACTACACCCAAAAGCTCCATTACTTGTTTATGCAATAGTTTAACATGGAGGTTCCATCCCAGAAGTATTTAAATCTGTTCGAGTTCAGAAACGCTCTAAAATTTGTTTATTGTTTGGTAATCCGATAATGGTGACTGGTTAAGTGGGGGAGGCACTAAATTATTATTTGGTGCACGACGGACACACCAAAAGCCTTCGTGGGCTCACCATCAAAGGCATCAGAGGAGACATGAATTGAATCTAATGGCCCACAGCCAATGAAATTATGAGCAGATTAAACCAACTCAACTCAAACCCAAGGACCTATCCCAACTTTCCCATCACAAACTGCATCACCAACTCATCCAGAGAAGCCAAATAAACATGCGCGCTCTCTCTCTCCACTACAATATTTATAAATTTTCATTTTCGTTACATTAATAGCGGTGATGTATGCAACATGAACAAACCCAATTACCCATTGTTAAATGAGTTACAAATCCCACTCGCATCTTAAACAGTAACTGTTACCTGTCAAGTTTCTTTCTATTTATAACACACCAATTTATATTATAATAACGTATAAATAAATAAAAGAAACAAATTACTCGACCAAATTATTCTCTGCATGCATGTTGTTCGTTCATCATCTAAAACTGTAATCACTTGCGTTCAATAAAAAACACACACAAAAAAAAGTATCGCATAATACAAAACTAAACATATTTAAGGTTTCAACTAATTTCTGCATCCCAAGTAATGTAACCATTAATAGTTCAGACCAACATGTGATCATTTTTGTGACCACGCCGCTTCAAAGTGTAACAGGATCACATGCAGATTAAATAGGAGAGTTAAAGGAGAGACAGACGACAGACCTAACGGCGGCGTGGTGGAAGCGTTTATCGGGCTGCCGCTGGCGGAGGACGTGGAGGTCGCCGCCGGGGCAGAACTCGGTGAGGAGGCAAGACCAGCGAGGGGAATCGAGCGACGCGTAAAGAGTTGGCAAAAACGGGTGATCCACCGCTTGCAGAATCTCTCTCTCAACCTTCGCCCTCGTGTCTTTGTTCCTGGCAACGAGTTCCTTCTTGTCCATCACCTTTGCCGCGAACAGGCACCCGTTCGAGCCCTTCAGCTCAACCAAGTACACGCTTCCGATGTCGCCGCTCCCCACTCGCTGCACGAACCGGAGGTCGCCCAGTCCCAGGGTCCCGCCGCCGCGCTCTATGGCTTTCCAGCAGGGGTCCGATGAGGGTGCGTGGTTCCTCGCGGAGAACGTCCACTCGGCGCCCGCGGTGGTGGCAGGGTTGTCGGAGTCGTCTTCGCCGGAGGAGTGCATTGTGTCGCTAATGATTCTAACAGTAATAATAATGGAGTTGGAGTTTGCTGTGTTGTGCGTGAGAGAGAGAGAGAAAGAGAGAGGTGTGTGCGTGTGGGTGGAAATAGAGAGTTGAGTTTTGTGAAGGGAACGAGAGAAGGAGGTGGGGGCATAATGGGCCGGCAGTTTATTATTGGGCCATCTGGTGCCTTTACATAAATAGGCCACTGGGTCAAGGGGCCCATCTGCTTCATTTTTTTTCATTTTTTTTTATGTTTTTTGTCTTTTTATAGTTTTCATCATCAATCCTCATTCACGTATGAACAAAAGTAGTAACGTGGGGGAGACACTCCCAATTGCGAACGGGAGAACATGTTGATTTTGTCAAGTGTCACTGAAAACGCATCGAAAGAGTTAAATTTTACGAATCTTAACTGTAACTACTTTTATTCAACTGTAATTATTACTCTTAACTCCCATCTAATTAAAGAGTTATTTTTCATATTTTGTAATGTCCACTAGCAATTTAAAGAAAATCGAACTACGACCCTACGACATCATTAATAGATAATAGTGGTTCTTTACTTTAAACAACAACGATTGCATACCCGATCTTCTTTTATTCGGAAGATTATAGATTATTAAATAAAGTGAGCGCTTTAACTAATTATATTTTTAAAAATAGCCATTAAAACAAATAAATCTTATTCAAAACACACGCGAATCTCTATTGCGACAGACAGGGGCCAATGACACCCACGAAAAAAAATATATATTTAACAAATCTGTCGAAGGAAAAAAAAACAATAATACTATGCAAATTGGAGATAAAAATTATTAAGGGACAAATAAAAGAGTCGGTTTCTTTCATACCTTTCATTTCTAATTTTATTTTTAAATAGTTTTTTTGAAATTGTAGTTGATTTAACTTCTTTCCTAAAAGAAAAAGGAGAGGTAAAGAAGATTAAATCAAATACTGAAAATTGTGGATTAAATTGGATCTCTTTCTCTTTCAATGTTTTGGTGCTTTAACTTAATGGCATGCAAAGTTTTTATCCCGTTAAATTACTTTTTAACTTTTATACTTTCCATGTGTTGTTATTGAATGGTTCTTATGGTTGATTGTTTTTAATAGGCCTATATCTTCGTATAATTACAATGGATTTTTTTTTTTTACCGTTGATTTTTTTGAGAACATGGAATCACACAATTACTACCGTACTCGTTTCAAATTTGAAAAAAAATAAAAGTTGATTAAGTTTGAGTTTGAATTTGGAGGGGAAGATGAAAAGGGTATTCCTTCTTTAGTTCTCACATTAAATATTTTATCTTCCTTTCTTTTTATTCAAGTAAGTCATTACTCCTTTTTTCTTCTTTTACTTCTTCACTTTTCTAATTCTCTATTAGTTAAGGAAGTATTTAATTCTAATTTTTATTTTATTTCATGCTTCCTTATTTTGTAGTGGACATAAATAATCACCAGAAAACATATAGTCATTTTCATTAATTTCTATTATGATATATTTTGTGAAGAAGAACGTTAAATATTTCTTTTCTCATTCTAAACTGGTTTTTCTTATGATATATTCTATATTCCATAGAATCTTCATTATTTTTTGTTTTGTATTTGTTTTCACTTCTTTTTTATGGGATATCTTCAACTATTTTATAAGATTTTTTACTTTGCATATCAATTTGTTGTTTTCTTTAATTTATAAATATTTTAAAATCTTTTTCTTAATTTATTTATGTCAAATGTGTGTGATTCATTAGAGTACGACGGTATTCATGTAATCAAGATATAAATATAATTATTGAAAACACATTATTCAAATTATATTGAATTGATAATGATGTCGTTTGTAAGGACCTAGAAAATAAGTTAAAAGTGGTAGTGATTTAAAAGATGATATTTGATTATTTTATTAATAAAAAATTAAAATATAAATAAAATTTTTACCAACTCAATTTTATTTGATAAAAATTGTTATCTCTCTAACAAATCTTTCTCTAAAAGTTTTCTTAGTCTTCTTTCTAACCTTTTGACTCCATTGCTCATGTATTCAACAATTAAAAACCATTAGTGGAATCACACCAGTTAACTCTACATATCTACCCAATTAGAATTGAAAATAGGGCAGGTTCATATTTTGCTTTATTTTAGAGTAATTTTAGTGTTTTAATAAGGTGTATGTAGTTCTAGGATCCATGCGTGTGTCTCAAAATAGCTTAAAGTGAATATCTATCTTGTTCTAATCATGGAAATATGCTCACTTATGTGATTTGATGTGTATGTAGTTAAAGTATTTTGTGAAAATTATAGCTTTACAATAACCTTTTGAGTTAGGGGTTTCAACTCAAGATAAGGGAAGCCAATTAATTGTTTACGCATGATTATATTTTTGACTTGAATGACTTAATATGTGTAAGATTAGTGAAACTGTCTATTGAATTGATTTATTGGTAAATTATAATTTTTATTACTAACAAATTTATTTTGCCTTGGCTTTTGACTATTCCATGATTAAATCTCTTAATAAATCTGTCAATAATGATTTTTTTAAAATCTATTTGTAATTTAATTTTTAAAAAATTTATCACTAAATATATCGATAACTCAATTTTTTTGAAGATTTTTTAGTGAAATATGTGTCAATTTTCTTATCAAATTCGACAAAATATGTTTATAAATTGATTGGAGATAAATGAGAAGGAAAAGGAAGGGAAAAAGAGGAAATAACGAAAAAATTGTTTAATAAAATTTCATTTCTCTCACTTCATATGAAAATTAAACAGGAGAGACCGAATTGAAATATATAATTTTCTAAGTACTAAGTAAATCATAAAAACTTAATTAAAATTTTTTAAATTTATCTAGAATTTGAAACTATTTTTTCATTAATATATTTATTAAAAAGTATTTATTTTGTTTTATTTATACGTACGTGACTTGATTATTTTAGCATTGAGGTTTGGTTCACTAAATTTTGTAACCCCATTATTTTTTTCAAACTAACTATCTATGTCTAAATGTTATGACTGTTTTTTTTTTTTTTTTTTGTATCTAGGTTAACTTTTATTATTTGTGTTTTCTTTTGTTAGAAAAACATAAACCCTATATATGTTTAGGTCAAGTTATACTATGAAAAGTAACATTTCAATACTCAATAAAAAACAGTAATTTGATAATTAATATCCATTTTTTTAAAGTTTAAAGTACTATTATATATTATTATGTTATTAAAATAAGTTATAAAGAGGGAACTTTTTTTTGTAAGGATATGAAAGTGTATTTGTTTCAAACATACTATAAGTCGCATTACAGTGGAAAAACATATTAAAATATGGGGCTTCTCCCTACACCTCCAAAGGGTTTTATTGCACCTCCAAAAGAATTTAATTTTCTATAGTACCCATCTGAACCCTTTGACTGTTAAGCGGTAAAAGTTAAAAAAAAATTCTCTCCGCTCTGCTGTGAAATTATGGGTTCTTTCATATTTTGAAACCCGGTAAAATCCTCAACCGACTTTCGAAATCTGGTAAAATCTTTAATCGGCTTTCGAAACCCGGTGAATAGTGCCAAACGGATTTGAAATTATGAACCGGCATTTGAAGTCCGGTTAAGTGATTTAACGGAATTCGAAATCTGTTTTTTTTGTATACAAACATTCAAAGCCCGGTTGAGCCTTTAACGAAATTCAATTTTTGTTTTTAACCGATATTCGTAGTATAGTTGGTGATTTTAATTTTCTAATTTTTTTATTTGATTTGTTTATAAGATTTAATTTCAATTGTTTTATAATTTATGTATTAATTATTTAATTTTAGATTATTTATAAGTACATTAAATAAAATTTTATTAATTTAATTTTTGTAATTATTTTTACCGACAATGGAAGTCCGTAAATTATTTTTTTTATTTAGTTTATATTTATATACCGACATTGAATTCCGTAGTTTAATTTTTTTAATTTATTTTGCATATAAGATTTATTTTTAATTACATTAATATTATTAAGTTGTTGTTTTGTTGTAATACATTTTATTAATATTTATTATTTTTTTAATTCTGAACTTGAGTTTTATTTATTTATTTTTATTATTTTTGTTTTAATTTGTTATTTTTTTATTCATTTTATTACTTTATTGTTTTATAAATTTTTTTATTTGCGATATTTTGTATTAATTATTTTCTACACTTTTTTAATGTTTTATTTATTTGATGAATGAGTTTTTTATTTGTTTAATAAATTAAAAAATAAACTTTTAATCTTATTTGTTTTCTTCAATTTTCTGTATTCATTTTATTTATCTTTTAAATTTATATATTAAAAAAAATTAAACTAATGAACCGTACTTCCATTACTGGTATATAATTTTATTTAATGTAGTTATATATAATGTAAACAATCTAAAATTAAATAATTAATATATGAATATAAACAAATTAAAATTAAATCTTATAAACAAATAAAATAAATAAATAAAAACATTAAAAGCTAACAAATAATAAATAAATAAAAATAATTTTAAAATAATTAAATAAAATTAATCTAGATATTATAAAGGCAAATATTTTAAATAAAAATTTATCAGTATTAATAAAAAATTAATAAAGTAAAAATAACTACAAAAATTAAATTAATAAAATTTTATTTAATGTACTTATATAAAATATAAATAATTTAAAATTAAATAATTAATACATAAATTATAAAATAATTGAAGTTAAATATTATAAAAAATCAAATAAAAAAATAAGAAAATTAAAATCACCAACTGTACTACAAATGCTATTTAAAAGAAAACTGATTTAGTATTTCGTTAAAGGTTTAATCGGACTTCGAATGCCGGTAGACAATTCAATAACGGGGCTTCGAATGTCGGTATACAAAGAAAACGGATTTCGAATTACGTTAAATCACTTAACCAGACTTTAAATGTTGGTTCACAATTTCAAATCCGTTTGACACTATTCACCAGGTTTCGTAAGCCGGTTAAGGATTTTATTGGATTTCGAAAGCCGGTTAAGGATTTTACTGGATTTCAAAATATGAAAGAACCCATGATTTCACAGTAGAGCAGAGAAAATCTTTTTTTAGCTTTTACTGTTTAACGGCCAAAGGGTTCATAGAAATATTATAGAAAATTTAAATTCTTTTGGAGATGTAGGGAGAAACTCCCTTAAAATATAGCAGGATCTTGTTGGTCTAAAATGTAACCCACTCCTTTACTACTTAAACAATTGGGCCGCTTCATCTTGTAATTCCACAAATTTCTCTCTATATTTTCATATCAATAAATTTTCAATTTTATCTGCATTATGAAATTTAAAAATTAAATAATTTTTTATGAAAATTTCATTTCACTTAGAGGTGGAGGGAAAAAAATATAAAAGGTGCAAATAAAACCTGTCAACGAATTATAGCAAATACTTTTTGCACCTCATATTTTATTCCTGCACTCCATCATTTTATTTAATTCCGCTTTTGTCCTTGAGTGTTTTATTACAAACTTGTCTTTATGAAGGAGATACGGTGAAGGTTTTGTGTGGCTGTTCCGTTCATAGAAAATTATTATTACAAAATATTGTTTCTAATCCTTTAATTGGAGATAATTTATCTCTTTGCGGTGAGTATTTTTATTCACACGGTTTAATTCACTTAGTTGTAGCATGGTATTTTGCTACCGCAGAAAATTGTGTTCTTTAGTTACTGTAATTTTGCTTTATTTCTTTACTGTAAAATTTGTCATGAAATTCTCATATATCTGTTTTTTTTTTCTTCAATGAAAACTATAGTTGGTTTAAGAATTGTAATTGTTATAACATATTAATTTGGACATTAAGTTTTACTACTACAACTACTTACCAAAACTTCTTATTAATATAATAACAATAATAGTATATAAATTTAAAATTTTATTATTATATTAATAAAATAATTTGTTAAGCAGTTATTTTTCTAAAAAGATTGCCAAAAAGATTATTAAGTTTCACTACTATACCTGCTGTCACTGTTTCGTGGTCCAGTAAGAAAATAATTGGTTTCTATGTTTGATGTGCAGGGACGTTATTGTTGAACACCAGCACGCGAAAACGTTGATTCATGGAGGAAGAAAACGGAGTCGAAGTAAATTACACATAAAACCCTTGTTTTAGTCGAGGAAGAAGATACAGAGACTAAAAAGATGTTAATGAAAATTGAAGAATTGAGTTTAGAATTCATGGGGCTCTTTCAAAATAAAACAAAGCAATCACCCTTTTCATTCCCCTTCTTTTTCCCTTCCCCTTCTTCCTCTCCATATTTTGTACTTTTATGGTGATTAAGTGTGCAAGATTGGATATTGACCGTGACAGCCATCTATTTTGTGATTTTTCCAAAGTAATCTCCTATTTTTCTTCATCTTTTAAAGAAAAGTTTTAAAAAGTATATGCATGTAGATTCTTGGCATGCATAAACTCATTTAAAATGTAGAGACACTTAGGCTGTGTTTGGTTGGAGAGATAAATTTGAAAGAGAGTGTAAAGATGAATTTGTGCAGATTTAAGAAGATGAATATCTGTGTTTTTCTGAGTAGATTTAGAGAGTAAAGTGAGTGGATTTTAAAATAAATTTTAGGAAAGTTAGTAAACGATTTGATTGATATAATAAATTAAAAAAAATATATAATAAATAAAATTTTAAATTTACCAAAATATCCTTCATAATAAAAATTTGGTAAAATTACCACCAAATAAATAAAAAAAAATTAAAATTTAAAAATATTGTAATTATATTTTTATATATTAACTATTATATATATATATATATAAAGTAATAATAATAATTAAATATATTATTAGTTTTTAACAATATTATAATTATTATTAATTACTATATACTTTAATTAATTAATAATAATACTTATTTTACATATATTACTAATTACTAATTACTATATTTTTATTTATTAATCATTATATTTTTAATAATATTTTAATTATTAATAATTATTATATATTATTAATAATAATAATTATTATATATATATATATATATATATTAATTATTTATTATTATAAT
>Ga0214542_1000098_pt1 | contig 115195 bp, 59 predicted proteins | sample CNSS1metaG_FD_160096 | JGI IMG/M metagenome (GOLD analysis project Ga0214542, IMG submission 160096) | Root nodule microbial communities from cowpea collected in UCLA plant growth center, Los Angeles, California, USA - CNSS1 | ecosystem: Host-associated > Plants > Roots > Nodule | place: USA... | reverse complement strand
AAAAGAAAGGAGGATTTGAAATGCGAGATCTAAAAACATATCTTTCCGTGGCACCAGTAGTAAGTACTTTATGGTTCGGGGCTTTGGCGGGTCTATTGATAGAGATCAATCGTTTTTTTCCAGATGGTCCTGAACTAGCCTCAGGTATGATTTCTGTAACAGAAGAGAATGATTCAGACTTTTGGATGAGAATTCAGACCCTTTTCTGGTAGAGAGAAGGCAGAGAAAATAGAGAGGAAAAAAAGTGCAAGGTGAGAATGAAGTGTTATTTTTGTGAAGTTGGTAACAGAGAGAAAGAGGGTTCATGGAAAAAAAAAACAAAGAGGAGTTCTCACATATATCCTTAATAAATTCAATTTAATAAGAGAAAGTTTTATTTACTTATATATCATAATTTTAATTAACTCCCATCCATTAGACTTTTAACATTATGAGAGTATATATATATATATATATAAAAGAAATAAAATATAAGAAATACTACTTTTAGATACTTAAATAACTCTTACAAAAGTTAAAAAAAATGAAAAACTAAAATAAAATGACATATTCATAGACTAAATTATCAATCTATTATAACTTCAAGGAAAATAATTGAATAAAAGAGTGAATCATGATATTAATGTGAAATGGATTAATCCCCTGAAATACACTGCAAAAGGAATGTGAGATAAGAACTATTAAATTCAACCCATTTGACACGTGTCAGAAAAAGCCGTTCTCTGTGTAATGCTATTTACACTTTCACTTTTTCAAAAAGCAATTGATTCTTTTAAAAATCGTGTCGGTGGAGCGGAGCGATTCACACAAATCCTACATTTTCTATTTTTCAATTTTTATTACAACAATTATTATCTTTGATTGTTGATAGATTATTTCTTTTCAACTTAAGATAAATTAGGCTTAAATTATTTAATATAACTAAACAACGTATTTGACTTAGTTTTAATAATATTTACATTACGGGGCAAAAATAATGAACATTTTTCCTCAGATATTATTTAAAGAGGAATTGTCATATTATTACAACCAGCTAAAATATAGTCGTTGTTATGCGAGTATTTGTATTTTTTAATAAAAGTTTAAATTTAAATTAATAAAAAATATATAATTAATTTTTAAATGATTGTTAAATATTAAATTAAAAAAATAAAATATGTATATAAAAGAAATTTTTAAAATAATGATTAAAGATAAAATATTTATAAAATAAATATTTTTTAAAATAATAATTAAAGATAAAATTATGAAATATAAACATAAAAATAATATTATAGTCATCATAATTGGTGTCCCCATTTAAGCATAGTTGGAAATAGAATTGGAAGCAATGATGGCAGTTGATATGAAGTTTGAAACTTATTAAGAGGTTAGGAAAGGTTGAATGGAATGAACATGTAATTCTGGTTCACAGGCTTCTTCGGGCCCTTAGTTTTGTCTTCTGAAAGGACTTTATCACCATCTTCACCTTTCGGTTTCGTGTTTATTAGAACTACAATATGAAATATTGTTAAATAATGACATTAGCATGACCAAAGTAAAGTAGAAAAAATAATGTTATATAAAAACATATACCTCCTTTAATTCATGTGTTTCTTAAAAAATATAAATATTGAACATGTACTTTTAGACATTTTGTCAAACTTTAGGTGAAAAGAGTGAAATATACCTTAAACTCTCCTTTCAGAATGTAAGTGGAGATGAAAGCAAAACTCCAGAAAATATGAGCAAGGACCCCACAATATGCCATCTTCTTTAATATCTCTTCAGCCATCACTCCTACTTATTTTAAAAGGTTATTTAATATTTGTAGTTATTGATATTTCGTAAGTATTAATACAAACAAATAAAATTCAAGCACTGCTGTAGCATTATGCAGTCAAAAACACTCACAAAAAATTTATAACCTCAGTTAAAATTTTCTTCCTCCATATATTTTTCCAACTTCAAATATACCTCCCTTTCTTCATCTAACTTAGTTGTTTTCACTTCTATTGTCCTAATTCACCCAACTTTATGGCCTCACTGTATACATAGAAAAGGGATGTATAATTTCATTAAGTAATGTAATATATAAGGGAATTCATAACTATTCTTTTATATAATATTTAAATAAAAATTAATTTTTCTACTTTAATCATTATTTGTATTTTTTCTATGTTAACTACTCATATGTCAAAGAATTTTACATTACATTATATACATATGATCAAATTCATTTATTATATTAAACATACATAAAAAGAATCGCGTTTAATGGATATCAATTTAACATCTATAAATTAGATATTGAAAAACTCTGTTAAGAATACAAAATTTCTTAATCCTAGACCCAACACACATTCAAAAAAAATATGAGAAAAGAAATAGAGTAGTCGGCTAGGCACTTGTTGTATACATTTAAATACAAAAATAGATGAGCCTCTTGATAAAAGCCATGTGAAGAATCCATTAAAGGTTTCTCTCCTAGATTTTCTTGAAAGTTTCATCTCATCCCATTATCAAATATCTTAATCAATCTATCTAAAGATTGTTTAAGGGAGAATGAATGGATGAATTTGGAGAGATTTGAAAGTAAAATTTGTATTGTTTGTTTTAAGAGATTTGGAGGTGAAAAGTAAAGAGATTTGAATATATAAGTTTGTGAACGATTTGATAGATGTGATATGATTAATAAAAAAATATTTTAATAAATTAAAATATAGCATTTCAATTTGTCCTTATAGTTAAAATTTATATATATATATATATATATATATATATATATATATATATATATATATATATATATATATATATAATTTACTCCCCACAAAGATTATTTATTACTACGACTAACCCAAACCAATCAAACCAATCTCATCGCTGCAACCACCAATCACAACTCCAACACACCACCAAACCAAACAAACAACACTAACACTTCAAACTGAGACAACACCAAATCAAGCCAAACCAAACCACCACCACCAAAAGAGCATCCATGCACAATAAAAGAAGGTATTATTCGCAAATGAATTTTCAGAGAAAAATATAAGACATTTTAGTAAAAACACTCTAGACAACAACAAATCACTTGAAATGAACCTGCAACCCACTCACAATTCCATTTGTATGAATATTAAACATGTATAAGTCTTCTTCAAGGTCCTCTTTCAAATCTCCTCCTTCATTGAGTCATCATCCACCAAATCTACTACAAAACAACCCTTAGACCATCTCCAACTATGGTTAGACAATGTGGTAAGCAAACATCAAGAACTCAATGTGTTTGTTGGCATTACAGGTTAGTAGTACAATGTTGTTAATTGGATGCCCCAATTAAACATTCATAAGTTCTTGATTATGTATGAGGATCATGAAGTGATGTGAAAATGAACGTCAGTCACAAAAAAGATATTCATCCATAAAAGCATTGTGTGACCACTAGTCTTCAAGAACACTAATTTCTCATCGATAAATATCATGATTTGATTCTTCTTCCTTCTTATCTTTTTCTTTTTTTTTTTATTTTTTCTCTTCTTATTCTTTATCTTCCTCCTCTCCTCCTCTTTATTTGGCTCACCTGTTGTCATCAATTCCTCTAGCTCAGTTGTCATTGTCATTAGCTCCTCCTCCTCCTTCTCCTTTCTATCCTCCTCCTCCTTTCTTCTTCTTTCTCCTCTATAGCCACTATCACTTCCACCATTGTTGCGTTACCCCATTGTTGTCGCCACACCGCCTCTGACTCCTCTCTTACTCCTCCTCCTCCCCTCTTACTCCTCCTTCTTTTTCTTCTTCATACATATCTAATTAATTTATAAACATATTTTGTCAAATTTGATGAGAAGTTTGATGTCCATTTTATAAACGGATTTAATGACATAAAAATCCATAGACAATCAAAATTCTATTTTACAAACGAATTTCAAAAAATTTAATTATTGACGAATATACCAACGAATTTTATCATGCAATAATCAAATTTTAAAACAAAAAAATTAATGTCATTTTACTGATAGAATTTTTTGACAAAAAAAAAATTATCGATAATAATAATTCTATATTACTAACAGATATTTCGATAAAATTTACCAACAAATAATTCAGATCTTTCGTAGATAATTTAAATTTTAACTTACGGATGATTTTTAGTTACCGTTTTATTTCCGTTAAAATTTCTAGTAATAAACTATATATATTTGTCGAAGCAATTTAGCATGTACTATATCGGAACGAATAATGCATAAAGTATTCGATATGTGAAGGGATGAGGCCTGCACACACATAATCACGTAGCCTCATTATTATATTGACCTAAATTTGAACATGGAGGATAATGCATGTCTTCACTATATATGGTCAAAAGAAATGCTCATTAATCATGTCTGGCTCAGTATTAAGCAACTATATGTCTTGTTTATATAGAAATTAGGGATAAACATGAAGAGCAAATTTGCCTTTTGACATTAATTAAACATCTTAATTTATTTCTAGTACATAACGACAGTGAATAGAGACATATGCAATATGGTCTTTGTGATCATTGTGGCCCTTAACAAGCCCTACTTTATGAGAAACTAATTATACTATGTACCCTACTTTTTGAAAAAGATTAAACAAACATGATATGATCATAGTGGGTTATAAATTATTGAAATGGGGCACTGCCTTGACAACTTTTGAAGCTATTCTCTGATCTTCTGCACTTTCCTTAGACCATAAAACATGGTTATGCAGGGATCTAAGACCAGGTTTGTGCTCATTCTGCTACCTCTTCTTCTGTCTTTGATGTGTCAAGAGATTGTTGCAACGGGAAGATTAAGAAACATGGAGGGTTGTGCTTCCACCGGCATTGCATGCCATGCCAAGCTCACTGCATCATTTGATCCTCCACAAATGAACCAATACGATGAAGCTTATGTTTCTCCACCTCATGATGATTATGATTATGACTTCTACAGAAAACATGGTGATATTCCAAGCCCTGGTGCTGGTCACTAAGGTCAGTGTTCATCTATGTTGTCCTTTTTGATCTTTTTTTCAAAGTTCAATTGATCATTTTGTGATACTGTTCCTGTGTTTGTTCTTGTAGATGGAGTTATATGATCGTGGAGTAATGGTTTCACAGAGCAGCTTGCATATTTTGTCAAAATACGCTAGAGTTGTTTTATATGGATTGTGGGTATATTTTTGTTGCTGTTTTACTGTTTATAATGACATACAAATTCAGAATCAGATAATTTTGAATTTATAAAGATTTGTTAATTTATGCCATGTTTGTGTATTTGATTTCTGTTAAAATAAATAATAAAGATTTGTTAATTTTACCATTTGAATCCATTCCTTGATACCAGGTAAAGTTTAGAAACACTGTGTTTCTTTTTCCTTTCTGTGATGGAGCATACTGAAACTGTTTCTTCTATGTTTTGTGTGTTACAGTAGTTCTTCCTTTCTTCCAAAATGCTAAAATAAGTACTCATGAAATGTTTGTTCAGAGCAAGAATGGCTACACCTACAGAAATATTTCACACTTGCGATATTTTTCAATATTTTATTTTTTAAAACATCTCAGTAACGAAAATAACCTTGATTAACTAAGTTCAAGTGTTTGTTTTAAATTTGAAATATAATTTATATGTTTATCATTACTAATATAATTTATGCACTAAAATTCTTTACCTCATATATTTATATAACTTTTTATCGTGCATAGAACAAAATATCAGTTCTAAGTTAAAGTTTTATGAAAATCAGAAGTTATTAATTTTATAAGATTATAAAAAAAATGTTTTTTTTTTTAGTTTAAGAGTTGGCTATGGTTATTATTTTTGTAGTATTATTTTATATTTACGACTTTCAAACATAAAAAGACTTTAACATATATTTAAAAAATGACTTTTTTACTTGAAAAAAGTGACAAATGGATTCGTGATATAACCATTTTTTTTCTTTCTATTATAGGTTTTTGAAAGAATATGCGTGCAATTGAAATAAGTATTCGAGTAAAAAAATAGAGAATGACACCACTTTTTTAATATTAAACAGCTTCACAACATATAAGAAGAAGAAAAAATTATGAGACTCAATCTCACTTGACAAGAATGATTTAAAATATCACTTTGTTCTTGCAATGAAAAGAGTTTAGATTTACGCATGTGTATTTGTATATACATATGTTAAAATGCTAAAAATAAGTTTGCTTGTGTATTTAAATGATAATTTTTAAATCTGAAAAATAAAATTAAAAAAATAGAGCTAACTTAAACATTAAATTTTAAAACTTATTCAAAGAAAAAAAAAGATTTTCTATGTTGTAGCAGTTAAATTTGTGAATTAAATATTGCAAAAGCTAGTATTTTGGTCTTAAGGGCTGCAAAAAACAAAGGCCCAACTCTTTAAAATGCTAAGCTGTAAAGGCTGTTTCTTTCTGCACACCATTTTTCTTTCTACACCTCCATAAAATTTTATAAACTCATTTTACTCTTGTTAAGAAAAATTGATAAACCAAAATACCTTTCAGAATGCATTTGTTTAACATATTCTGGTATGCATGAAGAGAGTGAAATGATTATTTTGTCAACTCTTTCGGGGTGCTGGAAGAAAAATGGGAGGTGTGGGAAGAAAGCATAAGTTGTAAATCCAAAGTACAAATCTAACGATAGAGCATTTAAAAACAAGCTTTTACTTCCTGCACTCCTTTAGTTATTAACTACACCTCTCAAATTTTAAAAATAATAATATCTTTTGGATTATCTATTTTGAAAATTTTCACAAAAAAACAAGGTTGCTGGAACAAAATTTTCGAAGCAACCAAAACAAATTTTCTAAAATAATCTTTGTAAAATAAGTTTTCAAAATATATAAATGCTTTTAAGAACACTTTTCTTAAAGTTTTTAGGTAAAACATATAATAATTTTTAATTTATGAGCAAAATATTAAAAATTTTACATGAATAGTGAATGCTATATATTAAAGTTTTAAAATCATTCAAAGATCTAACTTCATCATTTATGTAAGAACTTTTGGGAAGTCACAATAGATGGAATTGAGACAAGATGAATGATAAAGAAAAGGAAAATATCTAGCCTTCAACATCTAGACAACGAAGGAATCATCAGTTAATTTTCTAAAAATAATATAAAGAATATCACAGTGCTAATGACTAACTTTCTTTTATTTATAATATATTCATCTATGCAAAAAAGAAAATAAAGGAAGAGACCTCTAAATAAAAACGTGAATACTTCTTAATTAAAATAACATCCTCAAATTGGGTTATTTAACTATGATTAAAGTATAATCCTACATTCCTTTCCTTTCTTTCTGTTTCCCTTAATTGAAAAATCCCACGTTGGACAAACCCACTCTCATGCATACTCTTTTTCCCTTGTATTATGAGATGTCACTAACAAAGAAAACATCCAAAACAAAATTACAAGTATAAATGCAAAGTAGAACATTGAGATAGATTTTTTCTTTTTCTTAAAGTTACTTTGGACCGTGCATAGTATTATTTGAGTTACCAACTTGGTCCAACTTATACATGGCCCATGGCTAGATCAATCCTTAAAAACAAAAACTTTTTTGGGGTCCAATTGAGGGAAAAAAATTGTCTCAACCCTCAAAGCCCCTCTCAAGTGGGAAAAAATTAGGGCTAAGGTGGGTTTTGGCCTCACTATAAGAATTTAATTAAATTTTAAAAATAATTCATTCAGCCTATGTCATATATTGAGTTGATTTGTCTCGGGCCGAAAGTCAACACCAATCAGCCTAAGTCGAAAGTTGAGACAAATAATTTCGGACGAAATTAAAGGTTGACGCCAATGATCGAGATGAGCTTGCCCAAGACAAAAGTTGAGACGTGTCCGACCAAATATGCCAGGAGAACTCCTACTGAAATTTGGTTGAGTCGTCCCTGACCGAAATTTGGCTAAGTCGTCCCTGACTGAAATTTGGTCAACTCGAACTCAGTCAAAATTTGGCGAAGACAACCCCAGATGAATTTCAACTAAGCCTAACTAGACTGAATTGCGACTATGTTGGCCCCGACCAAATTCAAACGAATCTGTCCCATCTAGGAATGTTAAGAAAATTCATACCCGCAGGTATCCACGGATAAAGCCTGCAACAAATAGGAAATGGATACCTACGGGTAAGAGTTACGGGTATTTTTTATACCCACGTGTTTATGGGACGGGTACGGGTATAATAGTATATGTACTCGTGGATACCATACCCGCTACACTCTAATTTAAATTTTTAAAAATGATTAAAATATTAACACATTGATTTTGAATGAGTTATTTTTTATCAATTGGTTTCAAAAAATCTCCATTTATTTGTAAACTGTCATTCAACATTATTTAAATGGGTTATTTACTTTTCGTTTGAAATTTATAAATGTTATACATTGTATTTTTATTTGAATTTACGGTTAAAATGTGTTTTTAAGTATTAAATTTTTCTTTTGTAACCTGCAGGTACCCATGGATATGAAAAAAATATGCAGGTACCCTCACAAATATAAGTACGGATACAGGACAAATATTTATCTCGCAGGTAGGGTACGGTTTTGCGGGTACTTGTGGATGTCAAAACAATATACTGATACAAGACAAATATTTATCTTGCGGGTAGGGTACAAGGGAGCTAATACACGTACCCTACATGTCCTGTTGACATCCCTAGTCTCATCCGATATTGGGCCGAATTCAATCGAGTCAGTCGAGGCCGAAATTTGGTCGAATTAGCTTTTGCCTCAATTTGGTGGACTTGGTCTTAGTCGAAATTTTGCCCAATACGACGTAGTCATCCTTGACTAAATTTTGGCCAAATTTGGCCGTGTCGTTCACGACTAGGGATGGCAACGGGGCGGGGTGGGGACGGGTTTCGCTATCCCATACTCATTCCCGTAAAAAAAATTCATCCACATCCCCATACCCAAATCCAACGGGTATCAAACTTTTGTCCCATCCCCATTCCCACCGAGTAACGGGTATAATGTCGTACACATGCCCATACCCGTTTCTTACTACTTCAATATTAATTTTAATTAATTTTTATAAAATAATAAAAAATTACAGTAAAGGAAACATAATATTATCAAATATTCAATATTAGGAGGATGGTTGTTTTTTCGATATCAAATACTTTGAAATAAATTATAATTGTTTACATTTTAGATTAGAATACCAAATAAAATTTTATGAGAACTAAAACATTTATTAAATTTGCAAACTACAAACATTAATGAAACCTAGTTGATAAAATTTTAAAATATTTTAAAAAAAATATAAAAGGAAAACAAATATTGAAATTAAAATATATTTTAAATGTTTGTTTACTTTAATTTTTTAAATTCTAATGAATCTCTTTTTTATGCACTAATAAAAATGATAATACATCACTTAATCAAAATGACGCAAAGAACAAATAATAAACATAATAATAAAATTTTGACATAGATATTGTATCTTTTGAACTCTAATATATGTTGGATGGTGATAAAAAGAAATTCATGGCAATTACATTAAATTTTTTTATTATAGTAAATAAAAGTTATTTATACAATTATAGTAAAAAAATTACACTATGATTGATAATGAGTTAGAAAATAAATTAGATAAAATATATCGAAATAGTATTCTACATTATGAACATAAACAACAAGTAAAAATATTAAAAAATTAACAAATGTGTGTTTGAGAAACAATTTGAAAGACTATTGAAAGAAATCGCACAAAGGAAAAATAATGTATAATTAAGGATATGATAAGATGAAAAATACCTTAGAGATCTAAGAAAACTTTTTAAATATCAATATATATTCTAAATGATTGAGAAATAACGAAAATTGTTTTAGCGAAAAAAAAAAGAGTTCTTTAAATGAAACAAAAATTAATAATAATAAGTAAAGAATTTGTTTTTATATTATATAGTAAATGAAAGGTTTATGCTATTAAACACTTAAATTGAGAATATTAAACATATTCATGTGAAAGGAAAATATATAATAAATAAAAATATTAAAAAAATAGAAATATTCAAATATGAGACATAAAAACATTTTAATTAACATACATCATTTTAACATAATTATTTAAATCTTATGATAAGATGAAAAATATAGGGTTAAATATGTTTTTGGTCCCTTAACTTTCAGTGAATTTTGGAATTAGTCCATTTTAAAATTTTGGACCAATTTAGTCTTCCATCTTTTGAAATGCGTGGATTTAGTCCTTTTAATCAAATTTTGTTAAGTTTATTTGACATTTCAAACGCGTTTTATAATAGTATTTGACTTAACATTAAAGCAAAAATGTGTCAAACAGTATAAACAACTCAAATACAATCCTGAAATGCGTACGAAACATCCAATAAACCAACCAAAATTTGATTAAAAGGACTAAATTTACGTATTTCGAAAGATCAAGGACTAAATTGGTTCAAAGTTTCAAAATGGACTAATTTCAAAATTTACTAAAAGTTAAGGGACCAAAAACATATTTAACCCAAAAATATATTCAAGATGCGAATGCGTTTTATGTCAAAACAAATAATTAGAAAAAATAAAATATACATATATATATATATATGTATATAAGATTACTTAATTAATTATGAATATTTTAATAATTTAAATGAGGACGAAGATATGGCGGGGACGGGTATTATGGTGGGGATATGTACATCCCGATATCCATCCCCATACCCAATTGAAAAAGTTGGGAATTCCCCTTACCCATACCCAACGGAGACGGGTTCGGACAATACCCACGAGGGCAAGTTTATTTGCCATCTTTATTCACAACTGAGTCGAATCCGACCAACTTTTGGCAAAGTCAATCCTGACCGAATTTCGGCCAAAGTCGACCTTGACCGATATTTGATCAATTAGGTCGAGTCGACCCCAACCAATTTTTTGTCGAATTTCGGAGATTTGGTCTCTAATGAATCCGCTCTAGTCAAAATTCAACCAAATTTAGTCGAGTTGGTCTTGACTGAAATTCGGTCAAGACGCCCCTGATCAAAATTTGACTGAATACTGCTCAGTCGGTCCCAACCCTTAGCCAAAGGTCGAAGACGAGTTTGCTCGCGTCGAATATCTGAACCGATCGAATCAGGTTGATGGTTAGGACTGGCCGAACCTGACTGAATGTCGACACGGGTGGCAAACGTTGAAGGTCAAGACTTGTGCATCCGATACTGAAGGTAGAGATTGGTTGGCTGACTTCGGCCAAATATTAACTCAAGTCAACGTGAACTAAATTTCAAAATGTGTTGGTTTGGGTCGAAGGTCGAAATGGACCGATCTGAACTGAAAAATGAGATGGGTTGACTTAAATCAAAATTTTAATATATTTCAAGAAAATGATATTTTTTCACGTTTAAAAAGAAAACCAAAAAAATAACCTTGTCTCATAAAAACTTTTAGTGAGTTTTTTTAGCTATGTGAACTTTTTTAATGAGGATTTTTTGCCCCAATAGATTTTTTTTGTCACATGGGTCCAAACCGAACCTTGTGAAAATCAAACCACGGTGAACTAAATCAAGCTACTGAACTATAATTATTTATTTGCATATTTTAGTTTATCTGTAAATGAATTTATTCATTTTGATTATATTTACAATGAGTAAGAAAAACATCCATATATATATATATATATATATATATATATATATATAAACTCAATTTTCTTTCAATGCTTATAAATTATTGTTATCAAATAGATAGACATGATCATAATTGCCACACATAGAATATATAATTCATATTTTCATTGTATAATTAATGCGTTATTATTAATGGCTTTTATATGATTTCATATGTTTATTCGTACATATATAGTATAAGTCAAAACCTTAGTGTAGAAGTTCAAGTCAGGATTCATTTTAAGTGAAAAATGTTCTACAGGTCAATATAAAGTATTTATCAAATAACAACTTTTGTCATTCTAACAATGGGTTTAAGAAAGTTATGTTAAATTTTGCATGAAAGGTTAATCTTATTTAAGTAATACAATTTCCAATAGTTTTAACAACATACAATCTTAAAGTAACATTTTTGAGTGACAAAACTAATTTTTAATTAGTACAATTAGTTGGATATGAGATGACAACGTTATAATTTTCTCGTTTTCAGACATTTTGATAGATCTTCTTTATTCATGTTAGATTTTATATTTCTTTGTGACTAAGGATTGCTAAATTTTGGATGTAAAGTAATATCTATAACAAAAATCATTATACAATGTCTTAATTTACTCTTTATGTTGTGTTACATAACCACTACATTTAAGGGTTTTTTTTTTTTCAACTTTTACTTGAATCAATGCGAGACTTTTATAGTAAACTCATACTCCAATTAATATTTTATTTGGTTTTTACCAGAAATATTTTTTCAAAAACAGAAAAATATATCTCTATTCTTACAACGGAAGGTTTTGTTAACAACACACAATCTTAGCTTTTATAAATATCAACATATTCTAAATTAAAAATTTTACAAGACTCAGTGTCTTAAATTTATGATCCTATATATCACCTTCCAACAGAGATGTTGCAATAGAATTTCAAAGCATAAAATCTTTATTATTTTCTAGATTTTTTGTATCTAAATTGAATTTCTATTATGCTTTTAATATTAATTTTTGTATGAATTTTGTCCAAAAACATTATTTAATTTTGTATTTGAATTATAATGATTAACAATCTAAGTGTTAAAAATAGAGTTGATTCAATAATTCTTGTAACCTTCTATCCTTTATTTTGTAGTTCATTATGTGCAGCATTAGTATAATTAATTTTCTACACCAAATAATTATTGATTAGTCATAATTAGTAATTTTTAAACTTGTTTTCAGTATTGGAAAAGTCTTTTTGGGACACCATGCTTTTACCGATCAAAGTATTGCATTAAAAGTGGTGTGTTTTCAAAATTGTACCATACTTACGTAGCATCAGAAAGTAAACATAGAGGAAAATTCAAAATGCAATAAACTTCAGTATTGTTAATTTTTCTTATATGAGAAGGCTAAATAATTAATGTAATCGTCATTTTTTTCATTTAACAATGGTTCATCAACAAACAAATATGTATACAATAGTCTCCCAACCTCATAATAATCAAATTAGGCTAAGCAATCAAACACTAAATACTTTCAAATGAGACATAAGAGATTGCTGCTACTACCAAATTACTTCTCACTCTAAACCTCTAATTAGTTATCCAATCTTAAAACCCACAAACCAATTATGCTAAATATTTTGATCTTTGGTTGCAATTAATTTTAATGTGACAGTTAGGTAAATAAGTAGGTTATTTTTTTCTTCTCTTGACTTTCTTTTCTTTAACAAAATAGTCTCGTTAGCCTTAGTTATACCTTCTCTACTACTTAAATAAATGACATGAAACCAGTTTTGAACATTTTTTCCTTTCTCAGTACAAGAAGGAAATCCAAAAAAGAAAAAGAAAAAGTGTAAAAAACTATGTAAATTTACTTATTCTCCGTAAATTTGTCACAAGTTTTTTTTTTTTCTTCCATTTTCTTAACCAAACATTACATTGAAGATGCAACATAATCTGCATCATAAATGGTTAACCCAATGAATTGCTTGGTCCCAAAAGCACCGAATAGTGCAGATTCAAAACGCGTTCCAGCACAATACCCTCGAGTATAACAGTTGTTTGATCTTGAGTTCTCGAACTGTGTGATATCTTGAGCAAATCAATCTCTGTATGCTGCACCGATAATGAATGAATCAATAAAGGACACAACAAAAAATTACTGTATACTGCACTCTTAGCAATGTTATCTCTAATCTATCATTAATCACTCTTAATTACCATTCAATAATTCTAATTTTAATGCTGCATGTGAAAATCACTATCACTTCATTTTTTCTTCCTAGGAAGTCCTTGCAGAAAAGGAAGAGATGGAAATAAAGGGCCAATGAGAGAGCTAAAAATGGTGAAACCTTATTAGTTGAAGTTGTTTTCATGAATATCTTCTTTGATGCTGCAAAAATCTTTTCTAGCCAGACAACTTAATAAGCATGGAAACTCAGTTCACAGTTGAAAGTGACCTATGCATGATGTAACTTGTTAACAACATACCATGTCTTTTCTTCAGGGACTAGTGTGTCCCTTTTTCCACTTTTTGCCATAAAGCCAAATTAGATATTTATGCTTGGATTTAGCTTATAATAAAAGATATTTATTTTTTGGAGAAACACTATTTTCATACTTTATATTTTCTTTAATTATTTCAACCAACCCAATGAAACAAATGAAGTTCTAATAACAAGCAAAGACATTCTTTTTACTCTTGTGCTATTCATTCTGCAGTTCAATATTTTAACTAGTTAATGTTAAAAGCAAAACATTTTAAGGGACGGTTAAAAGTTTTGGAAAACCCAGAAGATACTTAAAAGATAAGTTTTTATTTAAAATTTATTTTTTAACACTTTTTATATAAAATTATTTATTAAATTGTATAAATAATTTTATTTAACATTTTTATAATGAAATTAATTCATTTAATTTTTTTTGAAATATTATCTTAAATGAGAATTTAAAAAATATTGTAAAATTGAAAATAATGATAAGCTAAAAATCAATCTAAACGAGAATTATGACAAAACCTAAATCATCAATGATTGAATTGAGTAGTGGCCCAAGGATGAGACCAAAACAAATAAAGGATGAAGATAATGAGAGTTTTAAAGTTGAAGAGAATTCTTCTTTATGATTTTTTGTTGCAAAAGAAGGTAAATATTTTTTTTTTCTTAAACTTCAATTATTTTTTTCATAAAACCCGACTTCTTTGAATGTAGAGATCATTTTATTGTTTATGATATTTTAATTCTTATACTTCACTTAATCTATTAACCACAAAATACTAAACCATAATTTAATCAATAGTTTTATAGAAAAATTTTAGTTTTTCATAAAAAAAAAAACTCTCAAAATCTATAAATTAAAAATTATAGAAAAACAAAATCGGACAAAAGAAATCTATTTTTAATTTTAATATAAATCCAACAAATAGAATAAAAACAATATCAATACATATAAAAAGAAAAAACATACTAAACAAGAATTAAAAAAATTGGTAAACTATTCAAAGAATGTAATTGCTAAAATCCCAAAAAAACTTCAGAATAAAAAAAAATAAGGGAGAGACTAAGAGAATTGGAAGAGAATACAAGAAAAAAAAGTAATCAAAATTAATTATAAAAAAGAAAAGATAACTTATTATTTTTTATTTGTAAACAAAATTATAATTTTATTAAAGAAATATTTTAACTCATTAAATATATTTTTAATATCAGTAATAATTTAATTAAATTTTATATTTAAATATAAATTTATAATAATTGATTTAATAAAGAAATGTTAGAACTGAAGATAAGTTTTAAAAACCTTTTATATTAGTACTAAAAACAACTCTCTTTTTTTAATTTTTTGAAGAGCTATGTTCACAAGCTGTGAAGGACAGTGTCATTATGCAGTGTACATCCCTCCTTTGATTGTATTCACGTTCTACTCTCTTTACAATCCCAAAAATAATAGTAATTATTTGTTTTGTGCACCTTAATTTATTTAGCGACATTCGTCAGTGTCGGTTGGTAGAGAAAATTAACAGCCTCAATCTCCACTCCTGTTCGTTTAATCTACAACATAACAGTGTCTCTACACCATTGTCTCATCCTTCACCCTTAAAAAATAACAAAAGAAATTCTCTGCCACCATTATGCACATACACAGGTAAATGTGTATGAATGTAAGGTTTGATTCGTTTCACGGATTCATTAGGATCTACCTCTCCAAATTCCCACGTGGCACATGCATTGTACCATGATATAAATATGTGATACATTCATAACTCCTTTTCACACATTAGAGAAGGTGTTGAGTGAAGTAGTGACTTTCACGAGCAAAGCTTACGAATTTGGGACGGTGCTAGATGCTGCTTCATCTCACTCTGTTCCCTTCTCGAGTGATTGAAACAAAGCTATGAGGGTCAAAAAAGTTGAGTTGGGTGAATGCCAAAAAAGATAAAGTCACTCCAAAAGAGCATAGCAGATAGCCATCTTGGTTGGTTTGCTGTTACGATGGAAAAGATTGGCATTAATGTCGCAATAAAGGAATTATGAAAATCTTGGACTTGGGTGGTGGAGAAAGTGAGTAGCACGTTCACTTGTTCAGGTACCATCACCTTTCAAAATGTGGCATTTATAGTCCTGCACATGCCTTTGCTTTTTAACTTCATTCCCTCATTTTTTCCAAAAGACACTATTTTACTCTCTTTTTAACCCCATTTGGCTGATATATAAAAACCTCAATATCAGATGAAATTCTGATTCTTACTGTTACCATCGAGATGTGGGTCTGCATATCAGTTGAATCAGATAACAAGGAAATTCAAAAGAAACGTCAATTTAACTTACAAAACGGAAATTCAAGCGCACTATATAATTCATCAGTTAAAAAAACTTAATTTTTTTATATATTCATTTTTCTAACTGAGTCATCCACTAGTGTGGCTGCTTTTACTAGTAACGGACTGAAGAGAATTTCAAAGGGTGGGTAGGTGGGTGGGGAAGGATGAATTTTGAAAGTTTGGTTGGGCATGGATACAAAAAGATGTGTAGTAGATAAATAAAATGACGCAAAAACCTAACGTGAAGACAAGAGAGTTGTGGTGCATAAATTATGTGTGGGAGAAGAGAAGGGAAGGGAAATCAAAAACGAAAACTGATCCTCCAAATTGGGTTCATTTGGGGTAGGGGTTTGGACGAGTGAACTTGTAACTGTCGTTGAATCACGTGATCATGCTTTGTGTCAACATCATGAGGACGGTTGGCCCATTATATTTTTGTTTATCTTTTTTTTTTTTCCTGCTGCTGCTATGTGACTATGCATCCCATTCATCATAATAACTGACCCCAAAATTATCTTCTTTTTGTTCTGTCTTCATCTCCATCATTGTCCCAACTCGCTAGTTCTGTTAGAGATATAATTTTCAAAGGTCCTTCCTTTCTCTCTAAGGCTTAATCATTCTGTTGGACTTACCAACTAATAGTGAGGTGTTTGTTTTATTATCTCTCCATGGTCCAGCCAGACCAATGAAAATTAAATGACTAGAAGGTAAAAATTGAAAGAAAAAGCAAAAAGCCAGATGATAAAATGAGGTGGCACATGATACAATTGGTTCTTTGAATGATTTTGTGTGGGATGAATGAAATGCATTTGCTTCTTTCTTTGTCTGCTGGTTCTAGCTCTATTGTATCTGACTAACACAACCTGTGGATTCTTTCCCCACAGATCTTTTTTATAATGCTATTTTTTCAGTATCTTACCTTTTTTCTTCTGCACCATTTCCTTTGAATATATTATACGAAATTGTGATTTAATGAAAAAATATCACCTTAGGAATACTGCTTTTTGGGTTTCTTGTGCCCTTCTTTAGTTTTGAGGAAATAAAAAATTGTGTCCACTGTTGGGGAAGATTTGACAGAGATATGGATGTCATGTGAGTTTATCCAAAAGTGAGTGAATGTCTTCCTTCTTCTAATCACCTCTGATTGTGGGCACACAAGATGGGTGGCTGTAATTTTTGGTCTGAGATTCCTTTATTCTCTTGTTTCAGAGTGCATGTTCCTTCGGTTTGTGCAACATAGGTGGTGCTGTCGAACAGGGCAGATCTGCAACTACAAGTGTGCTTAAGCTGATACTTTCTGCGTGGAGACCATTCACAAGTGAAGCTAATGGATCTTGAATCCAGGAAGTGTTGGGATACCTCAAAGGTTAGTGCATTAACTTGGAAAAGCTATGCAAAAACGAAGCATGAAAAATGTCGTTTCGCACTGTTTGTGGTTTCTTCATTGTCTGATAAAGGATTGGTGGGACATAAAATTTTAGTTCAAAATGGATACTAAAAGAGTGCTAAATTGCATTTCAGAAGGAGTCTTGGAAGACTATTATGCTCTTGGCCTACCAAAGCCTTGGTGTGGTATATGGGGATTTGAGCATTTCTCCTTTGTATGTTTACACGAGCACATTTGCGGAAGATATTGAACATTCAGAGACCAATGAAGAGATTTTCGGTGCCCTCTCTTTTGTATTCTGGACTCTGACACTGGTGCCACTTTTCAAATACGTTTTTGTAGTTCTTAGAGCTGATGATAACGGAGAAGGTAAGCATTTGAATGAACATGAGGGAAGCCATATGCTGCTTCAGCTCTTGTTGATGGTTTTCTTGCATGGTTCTGCAGGTGGTACATTTGCTCTATATTCCTTGATTTGTAGGCATGCCAAAGTCAGTCTCCTACCAAATCGACAACATGCGGATGAAGCGCTTTCCACATATAAGATGGAGGAGCCTCCAGAGAAAGATACGTCTAGAGTTAAGATGGTACTTGAGAAATATAAGGGTTTGCATACGGCTCTCCTAATCGTTGTTCTTCTTGGCACTTGTATGGTAATTGGGGATGGACTTCTTACCCCAGCTATTTCTGGTAAGATTCCACCTTATTGACACCATATTTTGTACAAATGTTTTCTTATCAATTTGTTGACTGGGAATCCATTTGTGTAGTTTTCTCGGCAGTATCTGGTCTTGAGGTATCTATGTCCAAGAAACACCACCAGTGTAAGTTTCACTGATGTCATTCTCTGTATTTCTATTGAAGTTTGTTTCTTAGTCACAAGAAGGTAACCCCTGTTGAAAAAAATTGAAGTAGTATGTATCTGTTTAGAATAAAATATTCAAAGGTTTCACTCATAGCCTATCATAATTGTTGAAATGGTTAGTTTGCTGGATTTCTTCCTTGTTTTTGTATTTGAACCTATTGATATGCGTTTGCAGATGCTGTGATTCCCATCACTTGCTTCATACTGGTTTGTCTGTTTGCACTGCAACACTATGGTACACATAGGGTTGGATTCCTTTTTGCTCCAATTGTGTTAGCATGGCTGTTGTGCATCAGCACACTTGGTTTATATAATATATTCAAATGGAATCCACATGTATATAAAGCTCTTTCGCCATATTATATGTTCAAGTTCTTGAAGAAGACAAGGATAAGTGGATGGATGTCTTTGGGGGGAATATTGCTGTGCATAACAGGTAAATATAGAAAATTCATGCATATGGTTAAATATAATATCTTGGACGGTACTCCTGCATAACATATTCATTAAATTCCAAACTGTGCCTATCTACAAAAATATATACTTTGTGTAGTTGTCTTTTCTGCAACCTTCAGGTCCAAATTATGATTAAATTAAGAGATAGAGTATGTATAGAGGAACTTCTGCATAAGTACTTCTAGGAGAAAAAACTTAAGATAAACAGTGAAATAAGTTTATCTGTGAGTTGAAATTAACTTCTATACAAGTATAATATAAGAATGGACATTCTACAAATTAGTTTATGCATAAGTTACTTTTATTTTGTGGAGAAACTCCTTTTAATTTTTCTTTTTCTTTTCTTCTACAAATACTCATGGAGAAGTTTGTCAGAAGAGATTCAGATTAATTTCTGTGTGAACATTTACTTTTGAATCAACTCTTCTCTTACTATTTTAGTAAGACTTTTGAGTAGATTCGGAATGCTCCTCCAATGTTGTTCCCCAAAAATTGTTCAACGGCATGGTGTTATTTACATAAACAAATTAAGTTTAATTTCACTATAATCAAGCAAGAGATTTTGACCCCAATACATTTGATTTTTTTCTCGGAGCATTGTAAAATATATATGGTTGTTTCGACATGGTGTTGCTAAGAACATTAAAAACTTCTTATTTTGACCTTGTGTGCAGGCTCAGAAGCTATGTTTGCTGATCTTGGCCATTTCTCATATATGGCCATTCAGGTTGGTTAATTATATTTTCACATTTTCTATTTCCCTACTTCTTTCCTGAAACATTGACAGATCTTAACATTTCTCATATATGGCCATTCAGGTTGCATTCACCTTTCTGGTATATCCTGCGCTTATATTGGCATATATGGGACAAGCTGCGTATTTGTCACATCATCATGATTCTGATCTCCAAATCAGTTTCTATGTCTCAGTTCCAGGTATTCCTTGGCCAAGCTCACTTCACAATTTCTTACTAGTCTGAAAGCAGTAAAATTTGAAGGAAGCCACATAAATAGCTAGATGGAATAAAATGAACTTATCTGTAATGGCTTTGTTAGTTTCCTGGAAGAGTGTGTATGAATGTTCTTGCCTGTTATGGGAGCATATTATAGAAAACTTTATACAATGTTTTGGCTGCAGAAAGTGTGAGGTGGCCAGTGCTTATCTTAGCCATTCTAGCTTCAGTTGTGGGAAGCCAAGCAATCATCAGCGGAACATTTTCTATCATAAACCAGAGCCAATCTCTGGGTTGCTTCCCAAGAGTCAAGGTTGTTCATACATCTGACAAGATACATGGTCAGGTCTACATTCCTGAGATTAATTGGTTACTCATGATCCTCTGTATTGCTGTGACCATTGGATTTAGGGACACAAAACACATGGGAAATGCTTCAGGTAACCAATACATTTATGCATCGCTGACTTAATCATACTTTTTTCCCCTTTTACAAAGCTTGAAATTTTCTTTGCACTATCATAGTTTTTATGCTAGATGCTTCATTTAAATCAATCTTTATTCATTGCAGGATTAGCAGTGATGACTGTGATGCTGGTAACGACATGCCTTACTTCGCTGGTAATCGTAGTTTGCTGGCACAAACCCCCCATAGTAGCACTCTGCTTCCTGTTGTTCTTCGGCTCTATTGAACTGCTGTATTTCTCGGCTTCACTCACAAAGTTTTGTGAGGGTGCATGGTTACCAATCCTTCTTGCACTCTTCCTCATGATTATAATGTTCCTTTGGCACTATGCAACCATCAGAAAATATGAATATGACCTTCACAACAAGGTATCACTAGATTGGCTTCTAGCCTTAGGTCCTAGCTTGGGAATTGCTAGAGTTCCAGGAATAGGACTAGTGTTCACTGACCTCACAGCTGGCATCCCAGCAAACTTCTCCCGCTTTGTGACAAACCTCCCTGCATATCATCGGATCCTTGTTTTTGTGTGTGTGAAATCAGTGCCTGTCCCTCATGTTCCTGCTGCCGAGAGGTATCTTGTGGGGCGTGTAGGACCTTCTGCTCATCGGTCCTACAGGTGTATAGTGAGATACGGATACCGCGATGTTCATCAAGATGTTGATTCCTTTGAGTCTGAGCTAGTAGCAAGGCTTGCAGATTTCATCCAATATGATTGGTACAGGAGTAGGAGGAGCAGCATGAGCGTTGAGGATGATGTCTCAAACTCTAATGAATCATCAAGTCACAGACTAACTGTGATTGGAACAACTGGTTTCTCTATCCAACCAGGATATGAGAGTGGTGGTGAGAGTTTGCAACAAGCAAGTGTCTCTGTTGGGTTCCCTACAGTTCAAAGTGTGAGTGATGTTATTGAGATGGAACCAACAGTGAGTGAGAGGAGAGTGAGGTTTGCTATTGATTATGAGCCTGAGAGTGATGCAAGGTCTGAGGTAGGAGTGCAGATGCAGGAAGAACTGGAAGATCTTTATGCTGCTCAAGAAGCTGGAATTGCCTTCATTCTTGGACATTCTCATGTAAGAGCAAAGCAAGGCTCATCCGTGCTAAAGAAATTGGCACTTAACTACGGCTACAATTTCTTGAGAAGGAATTGTAGAGGCCCTGATGTAGCTCTTAAGGTTCCCCCAGTTTCTCTTTTGGAGGTTGGCATGGTTTACATTGTGTAGAAATATCTAACTTGTAATTAGTCTTTTTCTGTTGTCTTTCTTATAGAGACACAGGCTTCAATGCCATACCAGTGTGCAGTTTCTCAAGGATTTTGTGAATGAGACCCTTCAAATTTAACGTAATTTATATAGAATGCTTTCATTCTTTTCTTTTTTTCTCTTTCCTAGAGCAGTTTACATAGAAGCTTAGAATGCATAACACAAAGTTTGAAAATTATTTAAATCTCTTTAAATTTAAAAATAAGGTAAATATACAAATTCTAAATTATTTAAATTTAAAACGATGAAAAATAAAAATTATGTTTTAGGCACAATTTCAAGCAAATAAGTGCAAAAACATAAATTAAATAAAAATCGAATTAACCCATATGAGTATATAATCAATTAAAAAAAAATCTCATTATTGACAATTCAGTTTCATATTTATACGTAAAATAACAAAAGTGAAACGAAGTAATATTTCTAAACACACTCCAAACTTTAAAGTTTTATAAATTGAATTTTGTGAGAGTGGATTAAAATTCATAAAATAAGAGGCATCAAGCATTAGTATTCCTACGTGGTCTTTAGCGAGATATTTTAGTTAATAATTATGAACACAAATTACACGGTTACGTGGCCCAACACACAAAAATAAGAGAACCTATCATATTTGAGTTCCCTAAGGTGCCACATAGTCTTCTATTAACCACCAGGTCTTATGAGTGGCAAGAGTGCTGTGGACAAATTGACAACCCTGTGTGGCTACAATTTCGTGGCACCAAAACTTAGAAAAACAAACACTTCTTTGCATATAAATAATAAGTGCAGGAGCATGGTTGAGAATCAAAAGAACCTAAAATGGGACTAGGGACTCTGCCATTGACCCCTTCTTATACCAGTTTTTCTCCAAACTCAGGACTTATCCATGACACTGTTGATTGCAGCAGAGTGAACAGAAGCATAAAGTTCAGAGTTTCAGCCAAACAAGAGAAGCAAGAACCCAGTAAGAAAAAGCAATCTTTGTTCAGCAGTGTGACTGAGGCTCTTGATTTTTCCCAAGTGAGATCTGCAGAGGATGCTCAGCTCATAGAAGAGGCCAGAGAAGCCACAAGATCAGGAGAAAGGATGAGCAGAGAACAGGTATATTCTACTCTTTCAACTCTTTAATCCTTTCATGATCCCTCTAACACTGTCTTTCTTTTGTTTAATTCAGTATGGAGCTCTTAGAAGGAAAATTGGTGGCACATACAAGGATTTTTTCAAGTCCTATGTTGAAGGTACAATATAGTTATCATGGCCAACATTCTTCAATCTTCATTTTCTTCTTTGGCTACTAAATGTTTTTTCATACTCTTCTTACCATAATTCATGTCCCAATAAATGTTTGTCTGACTCAAATTACTGAATCCTACCACCAAGTTGCATTTTTTTTTTTTTCATTTTGTGATGGGTTAATATCAGAAAACTCATATTTGGCATTGAACAGTGGATGGAGCATATGTTGAAGAAGGGTGGGTTGACAAAACATGCAAGGTTTGCAAAAAGGACACCAGAGGAGAGGAAAGGCAAGTGGACAACTTTGGAAGATATGCTCATGTTGCATGTTTAGAGAAGTCCAAATCAGGGAACTTTTTTACCAGATTGTTCTCTTCTTAAACAACACATTTTCTCATATACTATTATAAACTTTCTGTTATTCATCCAATCATCACATTAGATATTCAGCTTCTATCTATCTCAGGGCTTTATCATCACAGCAAAACAAAGATTAATATCATTGCCTCTTCAACAGATTGTGTATTTTTTTCAAATTTTAACTTTCTTTTGGGGTGAAAAAAGAAGTTTACAATTTTGAAGCTCTGAACTTGCTGAAACAAAAAAAATGTATTTATCTGATTGTGACTAAGAGCTGCAATTGAATCAGTCTTCAAGAAACTAACAAGCTACTACATCTGATTTAATTAATATATAGTTTAAAAGCACGCAAGAGTTGGATTTGTATGATATTTAACAAAGGTTTTACCTACTACATCCGATTTAAAACTAATAATATATAGCTCAGTTTGTGTAGTTTAAGGAATATTTAACATGTATACAATGCATTTAATTTAAAATACTCGTATTAATACAAATGTTGGTTGTCATTGAAGTACTTTTTAAAATAAGTTGTTAGTAGAGTCATTTTCGTGAAGATCAAATAGGATTACCTCAAGTAAATGTTTATACCAAAAAAAACTATTATGACACTTGAAGTGTGTAAACATGAATAGTTTTGGAGTAAGAATAATCAAACCATCACTAGTTTTATATCTGAAGTAATACTGCATACTAAAAAATTAATCCATTTTAAAAAATGTATAATTAAAAAAACTCCACTGTAAGTTATTTTGAAAATATTCTATTACAAACACGTTGACTTACTTACATATGTATCGTTATTTATTAATTTTTATAATATTTTAACCTTATGTATTTATTTGTTTGAAAGTTTAAGTCCGTTAGCTTAGTTGCACACTCTTAGTGAAAGAGAAATTTAATAGTTTATACAAAATCACATATAGTGAATCTCTCCAGTGGTTATATATTCTAAAACTTCTCAAATAAAAGGTGTCATCAGATAGTAAAAGTTCCTACTTTATAAGCGTAATAAAATCGAAACTGAATTTTCCAATCAGAATATACGTGTTCACACGATCGACTACTTTTTTCGTAATTTGAAGTTAACTTGCGTAAGAGCTAGAAATTATTTTCTATTTACTTCTTTAACATTTAATTTTTAACTTGTGAATACATTAAAATTAACTCATGGAGGAAAAAAAAACTTAATCACAATTTTTTGTTTGCATAAATCTTCTCCAAACATATCTTAATTGACTTTATATCATTTCCATAAATCAAAGGCTAAAATACAAGATTTTAAATAAAAACCATCCGCCATCTTCATTCAACAGCCCAGATTTACAAATGCATGACTTCTCACGTTAAACCTGTTCAATGTAGGACCAGAACAAATTACCATCGAGTAAAACAAAAATAAACCGAATCGAAATGAAAACAGAGTCCTTGTTTTTATGTTGATCACAATATTAACAAAACAAAATTAACAGGAAGGAAAAGGAATAGCATGACAAATGTTGATGTCTAGGTCTGTTTAGTGAGAATAAACAATGGTGAATAAGAAATAAAAATCAGAAATATAATACAGACTTAGTAAAACATAAAGACGTTTGGTTTAAGAAAAAAAAAGTAGAAAAATATTAATAAAAAGGTAAAAAAATAGTATGTAAAACTATTACATGATTTTCACTCTTTCATCCCCAGTATTTCCACTTTCTCCTCTAAACAATCAAATCATTAGAAATTTGAGTGCTGTCTCCGTATGTGATCTGTGTTCATACTTCCAATATAAGAATTATACAGCAGTTTCTTTACATACACCACTTGTTTATCCTGTTTCAAGCACACTATAATTTTCAAGAACATTTCAAGAATCGCAACTCATTTCAATTTCAAAACATCAATGTCTATCAATTAGAAATCAACATTGCTACAGCCCTATATAAAATATAAGTTACTTGCTCATAATACCAGTATCCCTGCATATAACTCTCACTATGTGTAATAATTCGCACACACCTAAGAGCAGTACATCACAGACAACCATGACTTCCGGATCCAGTTGATGATAATATATAGCAAAAGCAAAATGGGTAAATGTATAGCTGGTGAGAAAATAATGTTGGAAAATTCTCTACAAGAACTAAACTCCGAAGTCTCTTGAATGATTCCACACTTTTTCATGTAATAGTTCTGATATTCTCTACAAATACATTGTCACCGTATGTAAGCTAAACACATCCTTTTCACTTGGAGTGTTCTCGTTTGCAGCATCAAGTATAAAAATTTCCCTTCCAATTTAAATGTAAATAGTTGTAAAAACTAAAACTGCCCACCTCATCAACCATATAAACCTTGAGTTCCATCTAACAAAAATTTCTCCAACCAAAATCTCTCATGTACGTCTCATTCCTTACACAACTTTTTCATGGCAGTTAACTCCTTCCTTAATAGTGCTCAGAAGCAAATGGCAAAAGAAAATAGCAGTTATATTTGAGTCATGCCTGTTGTTCAGTGATCTTATACCTCTAGATGAGAGTAAGCTGAAGTTTGGGACGGTTAGGTTGAGGCTCCACAACCTCCATGTGAATTTGGACTGTCTGCAAAACGCTGTATGAAAGGCTACCATCCATCTTTTTTATTTTCTGCTGTTGCTCATCTACATACCATTCTCCATTTCCCTTTCCGGCTTTTGTCAAAGATATAGGTCCTTCTATGCCATATCTGTGAACGGGAAAAGATCAGGCAAACTATAAATGCAAACTAGCTGAAAGTAGAGATAACATATAGCTTCTTCAGTGGTTAACATTATTGACAGGACCATCTCCTGCTCAGATTAAATAAAAAACATTCTTCCCCTCTTTTTTGTGGTTCACCTTTACAACTATCACAAAGGAAACTAAAAAGGAAAGCAGTAAGGCACGAATAAGATACTTTACTTGGGAACAAACACAAAAAAGCCATTAGATCTTATTTTCACTATTCTAGCCTCCGTGTCTGTAGGCCTGCATAAGCAAAGATAAATATGTAAGAATAGGCTGCAAACTGTGTATAGATAAAAATAACAGCAACAGCAAGCAGAAGCTATGCTGCATACCTATTCCTGAAATAAATTAGAGTATGCAATTCTACAGATGCTCGCCCTGCATACTGGGCATTCCTGTGCCGATAATTTAAATCTGAACCATACATGCCCAACAAAAGAATATGAATCATGAAGTTATTATTTGATTCACAATGAATAAAGTTAACACAGACAAAAGTTCACTCAAGGCATTGAACACAATTGAAAACAGAAACGTAAATGATCAAGCTCTAAGCATGAAGGAGATTTCATACTGTCAGCAATACTACTGAGCTGGAGTCTGTCTTGAAATACAGACGGTAACTTTGATATTCCAAGAGAAGCAGCAAGTAGCCTGTGCACAATGACATCTACAAAAGAAAAAATGTTTCATCTCACATTGTGCACAATTGACAAAGTAAACATTTTATTAAAATTATAGCATAACTACCTGCATATCTTCTAATAGGTGATGTGAAATGGGTATATAAAGGAGCTGCAAGCCCATAATGATGATATTCTGGAGGGCTAAGATCCCCACTGCAGAAATAAACCGCCTAAAAAATAACAAGAACTCAATTTTACTTTGTGAAATCTTAGATAGGGATTCTCATTCAAATTCAATTTACCTGACTCATGCACCTAGTTGCCAGTATACGGATTAACTTATTGAAGTATGGATCATCACCCTGAAAAAGGCATTTTGTACAAGAGTGAAACCAAATAAGACCATATGCTTAAGCTAGCACAATGTGTATGTAAGCTTAAGAAAGTAAACCGTTAAAGATACCGCTGCTGGAAATCATTGTAGCATCTCATTGCTAAGCTAATAATCATGCATGAAAAATATAAATTATGTTTGATGGAAAATTATTAAAAAACAACAAAAATGCAGATAATTAATAAAAATGTAAGACAATATTTACCACAGCATGGTCAAGAGAATCGGCCAATGCTTTTGATGACGAAACATCCAAGTGCAAGCCAACTGCAGCAGCGGTCTGTAATAAGGGTTCAAGCATCTCTCTGGTTGGTGTTGGATGACGCCTAAACAGGAACCAACAAACAATTACCAGAATAACTATTACACCATCTTGCCACATGAAGTTGCTTTTAACAGTTTCAATCATGTAGAAGCGTTCAATTCAACACTTCCTAATAAATAATCTTGCAAGCTTGGTATTTGAAATGCATAAGTCTAACTCAACCTGAAAAGCTAGCTCAAAAAGCGAGGTTTGCCTAAATCTTAGGACGAGTATCAAGACACATCCATCATTCTCACGACTACATATATAGAGCAAGGAGTTTTCAGGCCTAGACATTGAAAGGCAGCCCAATATCAAGACTGAAACCGCTGAGATTTCGTGTATTGCATACACACGAGTTTCTTATTTATAATACAGAAGAAATAGAATAATAAGGAACAAAATCAATATATATTAATGAGAAATATTTGGCAAAGTAATCAACCAATCTCTAACAACATTCACGTCCGAGACCGTTCATCCAGCCAATATTGGTCAATTCTGGAGTAATTGTGTCTCTCATATAGAAGATATTTTTTGGCATGCAATAAAAACTATTTATGGTTCTAATTGCATATTGAACTGTACTTGTAATCCTCAGTTCAAAAATTGAATTCCAATAATTGACATGGAAAAACACAAACAAAAAAAAGCAGGACAAAAAACACGCAAAAAAACACAAAAGAGAGATTAGGATTTAGATATATAGTAAACAACTAAAGTAAAAAGTAAGAATAAAAAAACCTTAATAATGAGCATAACGAAAAACTTTTAAGAATTTGTTGTGCAACGGAAACATTAGCAGCAAGCATAAATTCCTCCACCATTTGGTTGGCCTCCCGGATCTGGTACATTCCTGCAGATAAATTCAAACAAAAAATAATTTTAAGAAACAGAAAGTGAGGAAAAAAACTGCTCTCTCCCTATCCTTCCATGAAGGAATAGGCTCACCCAATCATCCTTATAAAATAATTAATTAACTGTGGGGACAACGAAACATACTTTAAAAAACCAAATCAATTACTGTTGACATTTAACAGATTAGAAGAAATGAGAAAAAGAGAAATATATTTCAACACAATAAAATTAGGGTTTGAATTGTTATTCAAAACTATAAATCAATAATGGCAACAACATACCAACAAAAATATAATTTAAAGACAATATACTATTTACATGTCACTCTAATAAGTCTGTTAGTTACGGGCCTTAGTGGGTTACGAATGATGTATATAAATAGGAAGAAGGGCAGAGAGGGGAGTCATTCATTGTGAGGGAATTAGTATAGCAGTTGAGGAGACTTGAACCTCCCAATACTCCACGGGTGTTCTTAATAAAATCCATTTCTTCGTTACTATCAGAACCAGTTTCCATCACGCTAACGTTGTGTGTGGAATTACAAATTACATCGTCAAGCAGTAAAGTTAATTGAGACATAAAAAATTAAAAAATCTATATTCATGAGGTCTCACCAGTATGTACTAAAATGGGTTCACAAAACATTATTCCAAAACAAGGACCTAGACAGCAGCTTTAAAGTAAAAGTATAAGCATGGATCAGAATGGAGAACATATATTGAAAGTGATCTAACAACCTTCAGCAAATTCATAATTACAGATCATTTATTCAAATTCTGCTAATAAGAATGGTTTAATCATAGACAAATGATTTAATCCTCATAGAATGAATAATTTAATGACACCAGCAGAACTTTATAGTCAATAGGTATACACAATTCCCCACCTTCTACAACTTTGGAAAGAAATAATAAATACTAATAAAAATCAAGAATATGGTACCAATATCAAGAGGGTCATGAGTCTCTGTGTCAATTTGAAATTTGACTTCAGCAGATGCAAGAGTCAAAGCTCCTCTCTCAATGCGCCTCAATCTCATTTTCTGATAGATAATACATAAAGCTATACTTTCAGACAGGTACTTATATAATAAGGAGCAAATATAGCCTTACTTATAATTGCAAGAGTAAAACAATAAGCTTGCGTCCTCAGAATCCATACCTTAGCTAAACTATTCATATTCCTCAAACCTGTAGTGATGGGATCCTTCAGTCGACTGTACAAGGAGGACATAAAACACAGTGACTAAATTACTTGATGAAAATAATATTGCCTCAAACAATGTAATACAGTAGACAAAACATTTAGCATTCCACATAAAAAATTGAACGACAAAGTATCAATCAACAAACAGTTTGAACAACATGAATGTCAGCTTTGGTTTGATATGAAGAATACACTCCTTCTAACTCGTGAACTTGTCTATTTTACAAGATTCACATTTCATAAGAACACAAATACACGCTGAAATAACAGAATCGCAGAAAAGAAACAACAGTATCTCATGACCGAATGCTAATTAAAGACACACCAAACCATTTCTATATTGAAGGTGTTGTCATCGTCAGCAACAAAGGCCTTCGACGGTGGCCAAAATCATTGCTAGTGGCCGTGGGGGTTGTTGGAAAGTCATGGTAGAAGGATTAAGGTTTGGTTGAGGAAGACGTTGTAGGAAAGAATAGGGGACTTGAGTGTTGAGTGTTTTTAGTCTTAGTTTTTATGTGTTTTAACAATAAAAAAGAATAAAAAATTTAAATAAAAAATAATAAAATACTAATAATTAATTGAATAAAGATAGTAATATATAAAATAAAATTATTAATAAAAATATTAAGTGAAAGAAAAATGGCCTATTCTTGTTCCTGTTTGTTTTTCTCTTTTTGAACTCCATTCTTGTATGATAATTGAATAAAGAATAGTATATCATCTTGCATTTATTAATTTGAAATTTAATGTTAGAAGAAGAATGGATACAAAAGAAAAAAAAGAGTTTTTGGCCACTTTAAAAAGAAAATTACTATCGTCATTATCAATTTGTTTTTTCTAATATTGTATTAAGTTTTATTTTGTCCATTTTCAATTTTGAATAACGTAAAAAGGAAAATCAATTTAGTCAATGTAACAAATAATTTGAATGAATGTTAATACATAATTTGAAGTACTAATTTAATTATCTTATATGTAAGTCCATAACCAATCTTGAGCACACATCAATGTCTATAAAGTGTAATATATTGTGATTTGGAGTGAGAAACTGACCATCAATACTGGAAAGGATATGAGAGAAAAAAAAGCACACCTATCATCCATCCTTGCTTGTGCTTCAACATAAGACAATGCTGCAGAAGATTTTATGACACTTTTTGTATATCTGGTGGAAATTACGTCTGCTTCAGGTGTCATTTCCTGAACACAAGTAATTCATTTTTAAGTTCAATACAGCGAAGAAAATGGAGAGTAGTTAAATATAAATTGCTTCAGTTAACATCTATGAAGCTCGGATACGGACACGGAAACAACACGAACACAGAGATATGACTAAATTGAAAAAAACATAGGACACAGGACACGACATGTATATACATATTAGTTTCAAACTTTCAACTAACACATTGTCAACTAACATAAAAATGAAATGGTGAATTATGGCTGTGATAATGTGATATAGCACATGATGGTAATAGTAGTGATAGTGTGATAATAATGAAGTGTGGATGGGTAAGGTAGTAATAGAAGCTGGAATAAAAGGAATATTACACAACACAATGCGACCAACAAAGATGGCGCAGATAATCTAAAAAAAAAATGGGTGAAGTGGCACTTGCAAATCTAAATTTTAGTGTTCAATGTAGACAAGAAAGCAAAAAAAAGTCATGTGGTGGTTGCATGTTTTGTAAATGAGCTTTATTGTGGAGATTCAGTGAGAAGGGAAGTAATGTTGCAACAATGAGGTAAAAAAAGCATAGCATAAGTACCATGCGGAGTACCGAAACTTTGAATAGAAAAGAAGGAACTTGAAATATTTAAGTGATGTTTGTGATTCTTTTGTAAATATTTAGACGATTCAACAACCAGATAATGATGCTTACCCCATACTTATGCACAGGTGTGTACAAAAATATATACATGACAGTAAATTTAATCATGGTAAAACTATGTCAGTGCACATACCCAAATGACAGAGAATGCGAGCCTTTCCACATCGGAACGAAGAGAACATATGTCTGCCAGATAAAGGTTTATCAATAAGGCAAAAGAAATTAATAAACGAGTTAAAAGAAGGTTAAATGATATTACCCTCCGTAAGAGGTTTGGGAAGCATGTCTATTCGCCGCTCCACAAGGTAGACAGATGTACCCCTCTGGGAAGCCTCATCATCAAGTGGAGTACCAGGATGAACAAAATTAGTAACATCAGCAATATCTGACAGAAATCCATTAAAGATGAACAATATAAAGGGACTACATAGCAAGAGCTAGGGGGAGAATGAGGAGACATGGGAAAAGGGTGGAAAAACTAATGAAGCAAAGAGAACCAGAGGATAAAGCAGCATCCATAAAGGAAGGACATTAATGAATTGTTTAGAGATGCAAGCACCTAACTGAATCCTAAGATAACTTCGGTTGAGACATGGTAAATGTGTTCAGAAAAGAAACCCTTGCAAAACAGCATTCAGGTTGTCTAAATTGAACCAATAAAGCAGTATCATATAATAGGATCTGGCTCCTCTAAAGTGAGCAATTCACTTGAGAGTCAAAGTAAGCACTCACTTGTTCATGAGAATACCAATGTCTGATATTATATGAATATGCAGGACTTAGATTAGTTAGTTTACCCTCCTTTACTTTTGAGGAGCCAAAGTTCACATGATACTTCATACGTGAGTATACAATACAAGCATACTAGAATAAAGCATTAGCAAATTTTGAAAGGATAGTAGAAGAAGTAAAATAGTAAGCATACAAACTAATTAAAACTCCCACATGCAGAACTAAAGATCCCATGGTATGCAAATAAATTAATAAACCATCACATCCATCCAATTGTAGTAACACAAATTCTAATTTGAATACATGTAAGCCTATTAACACAAGCATCGTCAGTAAAATGTATGTCCTCAAACAAAGGATACGAACTCCAACTTCAAAGTTTCCATTTGGAAGAGCGTGACAATGGAGTGCATCATCAATATCCTTGCAGCCTGCATACAAGCAGTAGAAATACAACAGAAGCCTTATATAACATTGCCATATTTTCTTCTAAAACAAAGTAAAGCAGCTACTTCAAATGGTTCAGTATCAAGTTAAGTGACACTACTAATGACAGAAGTCAGTAAACATAAAAGTAAGGTTCTTTCATGATGCAAATGTTACATGTCAGAAAAAAGGAAAAAGAAAAAATAGAAACACAAACAGTATTCCAATGTGTCCACTTTTAACAGCAGGAGAGGCACAAGCACTTCAATTTTTATTATCAATAACGAGTTTAATCAATCAAGAAGAAAGCAATAATAAGCCAGAGCAAAAGCCATTGTATACAAGATTATACGGTTTAAAAACCATTCCAATCTCTTGCTTCATATAAGAGCTTTGGTGATTCACCATAATCATTTTATTCCATTTAAAAGACTTCCTTCTCTACATTTTGAATATTATGTTTTTGCATACCTCATCACTATTCGATTGTTAGCATTTCATAATCTATTAAAGATTTTTGTTTTCAGTAGAAGGTTGGAGGTAAAGGATCAGATTGCCACAAGGAATGTCACAGGTTTCAATAGCATCATCTCAAGCATGTTGAAATTGGAAGTATATTTTTCATTAAAAAAAGTAATCATAGAAACTACCATAATGTCATATTATCAAATGATTGGAAGCTGGAATGAACATTAAGCTATTAACTAATTAATGAATTTTTCAAAACAATGTTCTTAGAATAAATCTTTGATAGAGAACACCAAATGATAAACTGATAACATACAATCCAGAACACAAAAATCATACGTAATACAGCAATACACTTCATGTCCTAAAGACAAATTTCCTCAGAGTGAATTCTCTGCCCACCAACTGCAAGTAACATTCTACATTATATATAATCCTAATTAATACATAACTGCCATCAATTATTTTCTATGAATAACTGACATCATGCAGCTTTTTATACAAAACTAGTGCAGAATTATTAAGAAAAGATAAGTTATTTCGTATTGCATGTCGTCCAAATAATAGCTGCCTCTGATCCATCAATGGTGTTCCAAACCCCCTTGTTTACCATGAATCTTTGAAATATAATTGTCATAATTATAAAAATAAAGAGCAGATCCGATAAAAATCAAGAATATTTAGATTGGTAAAGAATCAATTCAGTACAACAAGTATTAGCATATTTCATTTTTTGTAAAATTAGAAAAAGAATTCCAGTTTTATGTCACGTGTGTTTGTGAAGGAAAAATTAACATTAATATGCAATTTAAGTCGCTCACGCTTTGCTTTTGCTTTGTAAATTCCAAATCTATGTTTTCTACCTTAAATATTAAGGGTGTTCAAACAAAATTAACATAATCAAAGTTGTTGTATTAAGGCGGTAATTTTTTTCCTTATTGCACTAAAAACGAAATATGTCAATACTTGTACTAAATCGACTATTTACCCTATTTAGATTTATACATGTATTATAGGGACGCTTTTATTTATTTTTGTATCATATTTATTATCAAAGAATATCAAATTTCCTCCATTTATTGTAATTCATTTCGTTTTCTCAATATAAATAAAGCATTCGTGCTATCTCAAAAACAAATGATTTCAACTCAATATCTCTCTCTTGCCTATAGTTTAGGATGGTATCTAAAATCTTCCTTTGAACTAGATTTGTCAATTCTAGTAAACACATAACAAACATATTCACCAAGCCTCTAAGAGGAGCACATATGACATATATGCTCCAGCTTGAGGGAAGAGTTTTATAATTATATAAATAAAAGGCAGATCCTATATAATAAGTAATATCTAGATTATATATGTATTATTACTAGGAACGTTTTCATTTACTCTCGTATCATAATAACTAGAGATTTCAAAGTTTCTCCACTTATCTTATTGATTTGGTTTTCCCAATATAAGGTAACACATTATTTCAGCTCAATGTCTCTCTCTTTCCTATATTTAACAATAATATTCAACATCAAAGGTTCAATAGTTGATGACTAATAACATTTCACCCTTTGCTTATACAAATGGAAATTAAATAAAACCATACCTGGAGGATCGACACTGAACACAAGCAGATGACGCAAGTCCTGCCTGATAGGATTGGACAAATCTTCAGAAGAGACCAACCACGGTAATGGTGGCAAGCATGCCAGCACTTGCGAAGAGAATGGTCGAGTATTTATATCATTTTCTATCAAAACCACCTAATTTGAAATAAAAAAAAGAGGCGCCACATCATTAATTTGGTTTAGTTGGTTAAACATATAACAAATAGTTGCCTTATCACATTCAGCATTCAGATATATGAAAATATATTAGTGAGTACTCTATGATGCATGGATCACAGAAGTACAGGTAAAAAAACACATAATTGACAACTAGCAACACACAAGTTTGACATTTGGTAAAGCATTAGAATTCAGGTACTGCAGGATTTAAAACAATAACAATAAATCATGAAACACCAAGTAAACAATCACAATGTATCAGAAAACATAGAAAAATATGAATAGGTCATTCCATAGGTGGGAAAGTGTGAGGTCTTATTACTTGGTATTAGTCATTACAGACACAATGTAAGCTAGAATTTATCAAATTCTTGTGTACCAAACAATATTGAAATAAAAACCAAATCAAAATGAATGAAAATTACAGACAACAATGCAGGAAGCATCTAATGATGTCTGCACTCTGCAGTCCACAGCATCCGATAAATATCATCCTACAGAGTGGCAAACATGTTAAATGTTTCCTTGCTTGCACAAAAGTTATTTTCAATTATGAGTTTCCTTGCATGTATTTAAGGGGTATCACAATTCTGTTTCCTTTCCAGTTAATGAAATCATCAACAAAATGGAACAAGCTGAGTAAGTTGCAGAGACCACAAGCATGTAAGCAGACTCTTCATTATTTCTTCCCTTGACGTATGATTATATTTGTGTTTCACAACTTAGGTTAAAAATTTCACATTTTAATCATCAAAAGACAATTAGATGAAGGGAAAAGACATAACTTCCTAGACAATATGAATCAGCTTCATCAAAAACATAATAGCAATCAAGCAGAAGGTGCTATACCTCACTTTCAGTATCCCTATCACCTATGTCCCCTATAGTTCGCACATAATGGCCTGATGGATATCTAGATTGACGATCCCAAGAATCAACTGCAACAATAATCCTCTTATCCAAAAGGTTCTCAAGTTGGCGTGTTTGAATTCGAATCTTGGGAATTCTGCGATCTTTGGAGACAAACAAGGCATGGGCAATTCCACCACTGCCTGCAGGCAAAGGCATTGGCTCTAAAGATCCACAATACCTGAGAAAAACAATTTAAATATACCAACTGTCAAACAACAGAACATATACACCTAAAAAATTAAATACACAGACCCACACTTAATGGTTAACATTTCTACAAACAAAACATTCCGATCAGTTAACAATGCTTGTTCAATGAATTCCATGTACCTAAAGTCTAAACTATACTGCAGAGCCAAATTAAAAAACTAAGATATTAAATATAAATTAGTTCCTCTAATTAACATAATTAATGATTTCATTAGCCTATATAAATAGAACTTTAGACACTATACATATATCCAACATGCTCGACACAATTAAAAAGATACTTACGAATGCCAATTCCTCTTTATAATACCAACAATGCGACCAGAAGGACGACTGGGTACAGCATTTACTTGTCCAGAAGAACCCTGCGGAGGAATAGTCCTAGGTGCAACATCAGCACTATTAGGAGCTAGATGAACATCTTCGTCCTCATTCTCATCTTCTGCAAGCAAATAATATTACTTGATGGGGACATTGAAGTTAAAAAACAAGTTGTAACCAAACAAGTAACATTAAATAGAAGAAGCTTGATTTACAAAAATGTGTCATGTGGCAATGTGTGTAACTAAACAAATTAGAAACTCTAATGACCTTCAAAACTAGTAACTCATTTTGTAAGAAGGCCCCAAAGTATCTTAGTAAATGGTATTCAATGGCTTCATGATTGTACAAAAATTAATCTCTTGTAAACAAACCAATCATATGATTTAGTATGTCACTCAAGCTCAATCGGCTAAAGAAGAATTGAAAATGTTGCTGGCAAAAAGCTTTAGAAAGTTTAACAATATGGATGTCTTAATTTATAGGGAAGGAGAGGTTGTCTTCCCCACCAAATTACCAAATGGCCATATATGTAGAGTTTGTTCCTTGAACCTTTTGACTGACTGAGATTTAACAATAAAGAGTTTGTATTAACTTTCAATTAAATGTCTCTCATCCAAAAATTTTAAATTTTTGAACATTATGAATAACATCTAAGATAGAAATTTCCTTAAGAACTGACCAAGTTTATTACAGACACTTTTTAAAATAAAATTTCCAGATCTATGAACGAAACTAGAAGCCCAGGACTTGCTAACCTCAGTCATGTTTCAAAGACTTCCCTTTCTAAGTTAAATTAAGTAATAATATTAACTTTGCAAAGAATAAACTCTTGCAAGTGACAACTCTGACCTATGGCAGACTACCAATAACCTAACAATTAAAGTACCTTCACCGGCTATAGATAGAGATGAGACTTCTTGCCACTGGTCCTGTGGCAGAAGTTCAGCTGCCACAATATCTCCATCAAAAGCTCGGTTCATGTTTGAGCGCCCATAAATAACTATTTCATCACCAATGCTCTCCCTCCCAACATATGCTTCAAATGGATTGTAACGGTTTACACGAAGCTTCCCTTGATGATATATTCCACGATGCAAACCAGAAGTGATTTCTGACATTGGCTTATGCTGAAAATTAACACAGCAAACACTCCATCTTGTCATTTTAACCAAATATACAGACACAAACTCCCAGATAGAAATGACATTAACTTGATACCTCTGAATAGATCACTTTCCTCTTGGATGGTCTATGATCTTCAACCTCTTCCATGTTCACATCTTCTGATGCAGGCCGCACAAGCAGATCAAGTAGATCAGGTTGGTCTAAAGACTTGACGTATGACTCAACTGAAACAAAAGACAAATTGGATATTCACCAAAACTTTAGTTTTGATATTCAAAAAATTAGTTATGATATTCCTCGTAGACATAGATGAAGTGCAATGGTATTTGGCATACATTTCAAATGCCAAGAGATATAACTACCTGTTTCAGCAAAAATGCCCTCTTCACTGGCCTTCCTTTTGTTCTCTCTATCATTAGTTATAAGCAAAACCTTTACTCCACCACCAAGATGGTTCTGATACCACTGAGTAGCCACTCGGATAGCTGCATTACCATTATTTATAGTTAAAACCTCAAAACTGTTTTGTCTCCATTGCCAAAATCGTGTTGCAAACCATCCAAGTGAACCACAAAAACAAATAAAAGTATAAGAAATAAAGAATAAATCCAAAGCTCATCAGAAAAACCAACCTCTATCATTCCTATCATTTTTAGTTTCCCCACTCATTTCCTTAACATATGTATCCCTGCACCCAGAAACAAAATATCAAATCGAATGAGGTCTATATGCACTCATCCACACGCAAAAAAAAAATATAGGCAACATGCCATGAAACAAATTCACATGTGTGAAAATTAGACCCACTTCACTAAATACAAATAAAAAATATTAACTCAATAAAAGAAACGAAGCCCTCAAGCTAAGCCACTTACAAAGGTCTATTCTACAGAGATGTCTTTCATTCCGACAGCAATGATTAATACTTAATCAATTTAGTTGAGCAAATATTTAGTCAATTTACCATGAAATGGTTTTCTTTCCAGTCTACAGACCACTTTCAAAGTTATATCCCAGACTTTCTTGCTAATTTTAGATTTTAGAATACTAACCATTTAATTTTACACTGTCCACCTGCTAAAATACTAATAAAGAGAAGCCTATAGGTGGCCATGTGAAGTTTGTTTATACAACTTCCTTACGTGTCATTTTAGAGATTTAGAGAACAGTAAATTAGACAAGCTATAATGTAATGCTCAAATGTGATGCTACTGTAATGTAATCACACTTGTTTGGGACTTAAGATAGAGTTTATTGTTGGATGTGCAAAAAAAAAATCCATCAGCCATGTTGCATTCTTAACTTCTTCCTTCCTCTCCTTTATAATAATAATAATGGTCTAATATAATCTCACCAAACTAGTTAGTAGTGAGTCGTTAAAAAAGGGCCACAAAAAAGCATACCTGTGGTACTCATTGGAAAAAACATAGAACTTCTTCGTGGCATTGCTACAGAGAGCTCTTAAACGGTTGTAAACAGCCATATTCTTGTTTTTAACCTCTTCCAACACAATGGACAACACCACAATGTTATCCAATGCTTGATTCTCCAGCAAATCAATCTACCACCACAACACACTTTCATTTAATTCACACAAAACAAGTATTCCTCGGCATAGCAAAAAGCAATTTAACTTAAAATTAAGACGGAGAAGGAAGCAGACCTGATTGAGCACGACATTGGTATCCACGACGAGAATGGTGGTGGAAGGGGAAGCGTTGAGGCGAGCACCCGAAGTATCGCAAACGGTGCAAAACGGTGCCCCGCAGTATATGTCGTCGCGCAGGTAGTGCTCCCGCACTTGCTACTCCCAACCAAAAAACAAACAGAAAAATTATTTATTTGTAAACAAAAATTAGGCACAAGAAAAAAACAAAAAAGGGGTAGAGTCAGTTAGGGCTAGAGAGGAAGAAGGGTGCACCTTCATGACTTTGCCTGCCCTGGTTTTCTTGACAAAGGACTTGTTGTGGAGCATGTTGGCAGAGAAGAAGATTGCTTCGTAGGTGATCCTTGTTTATATGGACGCTGTTTGTACGTTGCAAGGAAGAAGATGCTAGCGTGTGAGACAAAAAGTTTATTCTCCTGAATTTTTCCCCTAGCGCCTAACAGAAGAACAGGAAGCAGGGCGCAGGTGCAGGCAAGCGGCGGCAGCGGGTAGCAGTACCACTGTGGAGGTAGCTGAGGGTAAGCAGTTGAAGGAGATTGTTAAAACCAAAAGTTTTGAAAATCTGAGGGATTTATGATTAGTTGTCAACTAAACATATAAATTTAACCTAATATATATGTATTATGGAATATTTTTTAACTAAACAATGTAATCTTTTGATGTATATATGTATATGTTGTTATTTTTTAATTTTTATAAAAATTTAAATAATGAATAATAAAAAATACATAATTAACTTTTAAAATATTGGTTAAATGTAAAATTAGAAAAATAAAATATTTATAAAAAAAATTAAATGATTCTTAAAAATAAAACTGTTATAAATCACTAGTTGTACATTCATTTGTTAAGTTATGTGTTACTTATACGATTGATGGGATACTCATATTAGTCATATATTCATTACTTTTTATGTAAATATTTTGTATTAACTATTTGATGATTATTTGCATCATTAATGATTTACATATTGTGTTTATAAATAGGACTCCTCTTATTAGTAGTAAAACACACAAAAAAGTTGTTTCTTATTTTTTTCATCCTCTAATCTTCTTTTATTTCTATTATTAGCTTTATGTCATAACATATTATCAGCAAGATGCACACGATGACCAACTAAGCGCTGGTGGAAGCATTTTCTCTCTGAGACAATGTTTCTTTGTTAAACCAAATGAAATCATTGATCACCTCATTGGTAATGAGAGTGTTAAAAAAATGATTTCTTATATTGATATTTATGTTTATATGTAGAGTGAATGTTGATACCAACACCAATGATGAGGATATGTGTCTTATTGATAGTGTAACAACTCATACAATTCTTAAGAGTGTTAAAGTTTTCTCTTGTTTGGTAATGTGAGAAGTCAATGTTAGTATTATTTCTAGTACTACAAATATAATTGAAGGTTATAGAAGAGATAATGTACTTCTACCAAGAGGTACAAGATTGCATATTAAAAATGCATTTTATTCTCCTAAGTATTATAGAAACTTATTAAGTGTTAAGGATATTCGTCTAAATGGATATCATATTAAGACAAACAATGAAGGAGATATTGAATATCTTTCTATCACTCGAATTGAGTCGAATAAAAAATGTGCATTGGAGAAATTATCAGCCTTCCCTTATGGCTTGTATTGCACATATATCAATGCAATTGAGACACATGCTATTGTAAGCCAGAAGCTTACAAATATAATTGAATTTCTTATTTGGCGTGATCGGTTGGGTCATCCTAGATATATCATGATGCGAAAAATAGTTGAAAACTCATGTGGACATCCACTTAAGAGTCAAAAAGGAAAAAAAATCTTCTTCGGACCAATGAGTTCTCATTTACTCTATGTTCACAAAGGAAAGTTGATATTAAAACCATTACCAAAAAAATTAAAAATGAGTCAATCCCATTTTCAGAATAAATACAGGGTGATATTCGTGGTCCAATACATCTATCATGTTGATCATTTAGATATTTCATGGTTTTAATTGATGCATCAACTAGATTGTCACATATTTATTTATTATCTACTCACAATCAAGTATTTGCAAAGTTATTAGTACAATTTGATAATACTGGGGAAATTATATCTCATGATTTTCATGAGTATTGTATATCAATTGGAATTGAAGTTGAGCATTTAGTAGCACATGTTCATACTCAAAATAGACTTGCAGAGCTAATCTTCCAATGGCTACTTAGGGATATGCAAATTTGCATGTTGCATTATTGATTCGCATCAAGCCAATAAATTATCACAAATATTCTATTATACAATTAGTTTTTGGTTAGTGATCTAATATTCTCATGTAAGAATTTTTGGGTGTGGTGTATATGTTCCAATTTCCCCACCAAAAGGGATTATGATGGGTCCTCAGAGACGATTGAAAATATATGTTGGATATGATTCTCCCTCAATAATAAAATACCTTGAACTACCAATAGGAAACTTATTTATAGTTCAACTTTTCGACTTTCACTTTGATGAATAAGTTTTTCCAACATTAGGAGGAGAAAAAAACAATTGGAAAAAGATATTAGTTGGAATGAATTATCATTATCTTGTTTTGATCCTCGTACAAAATAATGTGAACTAGAAGTTCAAAGAATAATTCATTTACAAAATTAGTCAATCAATTACCTTATGTTTTATTAACAGAAAAAAGGTAACTAATATCAGTTGTTAATACTCCAAAGATAATTGATATTAATTCATAACACGCCTAAAGCGTGGTAAGCCTATTAGTTCCAAAGACACGCTTGAAGCGTGGTAGGCCTATTGGTTATATAGATAAAAACTCTTGAATGTAAAAGGGAGCTAAAATGGAATATGACCTAATCAAAAAAGTAAAAATCCATAAAGATTCATTTGACATAATTAATGATTCGGTTTCGGAAGAACCTCAGGTACCTGAAATTGTTGAAAATGATGATACCTCAATAAATCATGTCATGAATAATATAATATGGAACAAAAATGAAGTCAACATTGACGAAACTTTTACATATAATATAACGATGAATGTTATGAATGACAATGAAGATCAATAACCAATGATCATTGAAGATTATCGACAAAGAAATGATTGGCCAAAATGAAAATATGCAAAGAAGCATAATTATATTTGCTTGCTAAACAAAAGGTTTTTGGACCTAAGTTCGCACACCTGATGGTGTGAAATCCGTTGTGTACATATGAATTTTTGCGAAAAAACAAAATAAGAATGATGAAATTGTTAGATACAAAACATGGTTGGTTGCCTAATGTTTTTCACAAAAACCTAGTATTTATTTGTGAAAAGACATATTCATTATAGGGTCTTGCAATATTTGATTATCCTAGTTGCACAACAAGGTCTGCATTTACATCTAATGAATGATGTTACAACCTATATGAAAATCCCTAGAGGGTTTAATTTTCCCAACAAAACAAATTTTAAAGAGGGTTATTCAATAAAATTGAACAAGCCCTTTTATTGATTAAAGCAATCAGGATGTGTGTAGTATATCCGTCTTATTGAGTACTTGTTAAAAGAATGGTATAAAAATGACCCTATTTATCCTTATATTAATATGAAAAGATCCGAAAATGAATTTTCCATAATTGTTGTTTATGTATACGACATAAACATCGTTGGAACTCCTAATGAGCTCACAAATGCAATTGATTGTTTAAAAAAAGAATTTGAGATGTAGGATCTTGGAAGGACAACGTTTTGTTTGGGATTATAAATTGAGTATTTAAACAAAAGATTTTTGGTACATCAAGAAGCTTATATAATGAGAGTGTTTAAAAGGTTCTATATGAATAAATCATATCCATTATGCATTTCAATGGTGGTGAGTTCATTAGATGTTGATAAAGCCTCTTTTTAGACCTCAAGAAAAAGATGAAGAACTTCTTAGTCTTGAAGTATCATATCTTAGTGTTATAGGAACACTAATGTATCTTGTTAATTATACTCGACCTGATACAACATTTGATGTAAATTTATGAGCAAGATATAGTTCTTTCACCTACAATAAGACATTGAATTAGAGTAAAATATATACTTTGTTACCTCAAGGGTACTGTGAATATGAACTTATTCTATCTGAATGATTCAAAATAAGATCTAATTGGTTATGCATATGCATGTTATTTATCATATTCTCACAATGCCACAATGGTTGATCACAAATAGAATATTTGTTCACGTGTGGTAGCACAATGATTTCATGACGGTATATGAAACAAACCACAATAGCAACATCGTCTAATCATACAAAATTTTTGTAATTACATGAGGTAAATTGTGAATGTGTTTGGTTAAGGTCTATAATTCAACATGATTAAGAAACTTGTGGCTATCCCCAAAAAAGATGGAATTAACAACCACATATGAAAACAATAGTGTATTGTTTAATTGAAATGATGATATAGATATCCAAAAGATTCATTCATGTGAAAATTCGGTAGGTCTATTTATAAAGTCTTTATTAAGAAGAAATTTTGAGCAAATGATTCACACTTTGGACTTCGTCATCTTAATGATGTAAGTTTACATGAGGGATAGAAATAGAACATGTGGTGAACAATATTGTATTAAAGAGTACAAAATGTTGTACTCTTTTTCCTTCACTAAGTTTGTATCTCAAAGGATTTTTCATAATAAAGTTTTAACGAGGCACATTCTTTTATTAATGGGAAGTGTTATGAATTAATGATTGCCCATTGATTTGATTTGATACATTTACTCATATGATTGATATGATTGATACTTATATGATTCATTACTTTTTATGTAAATATTTTGTATTCATTATTTGATTTGTATCATTTGTATCATTTATGGGTCAAAGGGTATTTTTAGGATTTTAAAATTTTTTGGGGATGCAAAAAAAAATCTTGGAGGCGTAGGAAAAAAGCCCATGTATAATATTATTGTTATGAATTAATGGTAGTCCATTGATTTGATATAGTTACTCATATAATTGATATCATTGGTACTAATGTGATTCATTAATCTTTTTGTAAATATTTTGTATTAACTATTTCATTTGTATCATTTATGGGTTACAATGTTGTATCTATAAATATGACTCTTCATATCAGTAATAAGATATACAGAAAAGTCGTTTTCCATACTCTCACTCTTTATTCTTCCTTTACTTCTTCTCTCTATTATTATTTTTATTTTATAACAAAAAGAAGTTTTTAGAATAATGGTGAACGATAATAATTAAACACAAAACTGGAATAACGAAATGTGGACACAAAAGAGATATCTCTTTATATATTATTATAAATATAAAAAATTCTTTATTTACCTGATAAAATAAATATTTGAATAGTTTTATTTGATTAAAAAATAATTAAACATTTTTTAAATAATAGTTAAATCAATTTTCTAAACCTTTTTACTACATTGTACATATTTAAAAAAATTAATAAATTATTTATAAACATAAATAATATAAGTAAAATCCTAAAAAAAAATTGCAGGCCCTAAAAGGTAAAAGAAAATACAACACAAGATGAAAATGAACACTTTAAAACCTTACAAAGAACTACCAAAGCAACAAGACTATTATGCAATAGGATAAAACTGCGTGCAAAAGGTGAGATGTAAAATTGATGTTTGAAAGAAATTACCTTTAAAATCTGAGTAAACTAATCGAAAGATTGAGAGAGAAAAAAAATTGTGTAGCTAAAGGAAAAGAAATACCAAAGTACTGAATGAAGGCCTTTTGTATTTATCTTAAAGAGTTGAATGAAAGTGAGAGAATATGAGACAAAGAATTTATCTACAAAACCTATATGGGCTACTATTTTGGTTTGGTTTTTAAACAATGTTATTTGATACGACTAGAAACATATGCGTCCTAGTGTACATAATTAATTTAAGGAAAATGATATGCTGACATATAAAACATGACAACTTATTTTACAACGTGATAGTGCTTTTTTTTATTTAATTTTTAATGAAACTAAACATTAGCTAAGGAAATGGTTTGAAACCAAAAAATGTTTGAATAAAAGCGGTTGTTGTGGAAAGCTTTGTAGTTTGAACTTCATTTCTCTTCTTCCAAAAAAGTTCAAACAAAAGCGATTTTGTGGAAAGCTTCGTTGTTCAACTGCTTTATTCCATTCCTTTAACTTGTCCTATGCAGAAAGTGCAAAACCCCTGTTTTTATGAATTATGTCTTATTTGAATTGAGTTTTTTTTTTCGTCATTATTTTTGTGTCGTTCGTAGGACAAGAGTGATATTGGTTGAATGATTTGCTTTGTTAATTTGTGATTGTTGTGGTTTTTATGAGATTTTTTGTTTTTTGTCCTGGTTGTTGATACTATTATGGTGTGTTAAAGTTGATTTTTGTGATGGTTGTGCAATGATTTTATTCATTCTTTGCATTATTGATGAAAGTGGAAATGAAAGAATGTGCTTAAATTGGATTTGGTAACTACGAACTCATGTTGTATTTGCACAAAAGCTTGATTTTTGTTGGTGTTGTAGATGGCTTTGTTATGGAAAGTCGTGTTCATCTTGGAATCCTTTTTCTCCAAAGCTTCTTATACCCAGTGCATGCGATAGTGGATGTAGCTTTTGAAAACCTAAAATCTAACTGAAATGTGATGCTATATTTGTAATTGGGGTATTTATTTAATGGTTTGTTTTGAAATGGGCTACTAATGGTGGATTTATTTGGTTGAAGTCGTCGTTGGTATTTATGTATCTGTTAGGGAATTTTATGTTTGGTATTGTAAAAGTGGTATTTGGTTGTTGTTGTTTGTGATAATTTTACGAATTGTCATGTGCTTGAAGTCATCTTTTTTATTGTTGTTTTGCTTGTAGTTGTCAATGGTGTTCATCAGTATTTTAAATATGTTTTTTTATAAGAGATTAATATGGTTGTAGAGTCGAGATGATATTCATTGATTTACTTAATGAGTAAATAGTAATTGAAATATGTGGTTAAGTAGGAGTTTTTTATTGTGAACCCATGTTATAGTATTTGAACATTACATATTCATCTTATTTAAAGTTGACTATGACTTATTTAGATTGTTAATACTTTATAAGTGCGAACCCATGATATAATTTTCACACTTTTCATATGGTTGTGAGTTAAATTTACCAAATTCAGCAGGGATTACTTTTATTGCTCGGCTTATTTGGTAACTTATGAAGAGATGTGTGTGGCAAAACTTCAGTCAATAAGTGTCGATCCATGGTATAAAAATTTCACAATACATATCCATGTTATTTGTATGTTGACCATGTGTGATATTTATTGTTTGAGTAAACTGTTTTTTCCATTATGTGGTCAGTGATGTACATGTGAAACGATATAGATGTCATTTTTCCTTCGAGCCTTTTTGGTGTCATAAATTTCATTTAGGCCATTCAAATGCATAGTTTAGTTGCATTGGATAATGAGTGACTATAGTGACGTTAGTGATTGCAATGGTCATAAGCACGGTGATACAAAGGTATGTGATGTTTAGTTTCAATTATATTATATTTAAAAAAGGTTAAGTTATAACTTATAATGAAAATTATTTGTAGTGTTTTAGGCATTCATGTAGGACAAAATACATTGCTTTAATCATGCATTATTTTTTTTGCAAAACATAGTGATTTCAATGGAGTGATTCATTTTGATTACTGTTTTGGACAACATGGCATAAACAAACATAAGCACTGGTAATACTTTTGGTGTTTATTGATGACATGCTCAGGGGTGGTTGTAATGACAAAACTTAAATTAATGTCGTGACTTTTCATACATGTTTTTGTATGATAATCATTCAATGTGAAAAACACATAGTATGACTATTAAGCTATATAGTATGTGATTTTCACTTCGTCCCTCAAAGTAGGGTTTCCAATTTTGATCCATTAGAGCGAGATGTTTGGGAGGGCACCAAAAAAGGACATAATCAGAGAATTATAGTTGGTGGTTGACGATAGTTGGAGTGAAGCGGAGGGGTCATGGTTCATACCACACCATGGCTCACCTTCACGGCTTTGAAGGGGAGAGTCGTGATTTGTTTCTGTCTTGATGGTGCTCCCATGGTCACTAACAAAGGCCCTCGAAGGTGACTGGAATCGTCTTTGGCGGTTGATGGTGGCTGGAGTGAAGCGGAGGGATCATGGTTTAGACTAGATAGTGGCTCGCCTTCGTGGTCTCGACAGGGACAAAGGCCTTCGACGGTGGCCAAAATCATTGCTAGTGGCCGTGGGGGTTGTTGGAAAGTCATGGTAGAAGGATTAAGGTTTGGTTGAGGAAGACGTTGTAGGAAAGAATAGGGGACTTGAGTGTTGAGTGTTTTTAGTCTTAGTTTTTATGTGTTTTAACAATAAAAAAGAATAAAAAATTTAAATAAAAAATAATAAAATACTAATAATTAATTGAATAAAGATAGTAATATATAAAATAAAATTATTAATAAAAATATTAAGTGAAAGAAAAATGGCCTATTCTTGTTCCTGTTTGTTTTTCTCTTTTTGAACTCCATTCTTGTATGATAATTGAATAAAGAATAGTATATCATCTTGCATTTATTAATTTGAAATTTAATGTTAGAAGAAGAATGGATACAAAAGAAAAAAAAGAGTTTTTGGCCACTTTAAAAAGAAAATTACTATCGTCATTATCAATTTGTTTTTTCTAATATTGTATTAAGTTTTATTTTGTCCATTTTCAATTTTGAATAACGTAAAAAGGAAAATCAATTTAGTCAATGTAACAAATAATTTGAATGAATGTTAATACATAATTTGAAGTACTAATTTAATTATCTTATATGTAAGTCCATAACCAATCTTGAGCACACATCAATGTCTCTAAAGTGTAATATATTGTGATTTGGAGTGAGAAACTGACCATCAATACTTCTCAAAAAGCAACCATTGAGTTAGGAATTGCTAGAAAAGCTTTTTAATCATTTGCATGATCGGATGTTATAACACATTAGCCTTTCACCAAACTAATATGTCAAATTTTCCATCTGAATCATATAATTTATAATCCTTTAAATAATAATCAAGTTCTAACTTATAACTTGGCTAAAAAAGACACCTACTCAACAATGGTCAAACAACTAAAAAGCAAGTCTACACATACAATTAAGATAATATTCATGAATGATTTCTTTTCAAATCCAGTTCAATGAGCATATGTGTAACCTTCCAATTCCTTAACTATGGCACTCATAATGCAAATATTATGAGAATGAATACACATGCTTTATAAGTGACTAACAACCATGACAAAAATGTTTTCATTCATCAACCAAAAGAACAAATTCTCACTAGAAAAAAATGTTTCACTCAAGCACTCTAATGTATTGGGGTGTTTGTTATCTCTCTTATGCCATTAATTGCACACAATTTGACTTTTGCCTTTTCATTTTAAGAGTCAAGAGTTTTCAAAACATGCAAACAACAACAATGATTTTATTTGGTGAATTATGACATCACAATCTTAAACATTCTACTCTTTTTTATCTGAAAACTATAACACAATAATCACCACATTATAGCCACAATATTTCCATATTGTTATTCTTTTTCTCTTTTCTTTTTCTTTTATAAATGGCAAATTTATAATACTACACCGTATCAACCACAACCAATTCAAAATTATTGCTCATGCTTCCCTCTTTTGATAACTTCCTCCACACTTATATCACACTAAAGACCATGATATGTTTGCTCTCTCCACTTAAGGTGAGCTTGTCAATCATTTTCAATAAAGCTCAATGGTTCAAAGATGAAAAATAATTATGTAAATGCTCAAAGAGTTGCACAAGGGTTACAATCTTTGAAAACACAATTGGTTATTGTGTTTATGGTGCAAGGAAGGAAAGAAAAAGGGCCTTGTTTATATGTAAACGTGCATATGAAGAATAACTAACAATGAAAATAAAGCAAAGTTAATTGTATGTCAAAAAGTGGTAACACTCAACCATAAAATATCACTCAGTTTGGTTTCCAAAGGTTGTCATACAATTTGCCATGATTGATAATCTTAGGATAAACAATAATAACACTCTCGGTATACAAACATGAGAACAACCACAAGCATAAGTTTTCACAACATCACAACACAATATATTTCAAAATCAACTTATGAGAAACGGTTCTCTTCAAAGTCATGCAAAACTCACTCAAAGTCATGCAAAACTCACTCAAAGTCATACGACCAAATGTATAATTTTTGTGAGACCAACCAGGTCACACTCTGATTATCAACAAAAACAATAAGTTCAAAGCAAAAAGAAAAAAAAGAAAAACAAACTCTTTTTTGGGGGGCACTTGTTGAACCAATACCTTCTGTCTCCTTGCGTATTCTTCTTCCTTTTGATAAATAACTCTTACTCACAAAAATACAAAAGATACTCCAACAAACAAGTTAGCCCAATGAACTTCTTACAAGAAAATATTTGGGAATTGAAAATGGAAAAACATAAACATAGAATAAAGAGAAAAATGAACATAGAAACTTATAAAACATAAACAAAGAAATAAAGACAATAATTGCAACATATAAGTGCACCAACCAAACAACATTTCTAATATGCAAAATGATTAAAATATAATTCCTAAATAAACTCATCTAGATCCCTCTTGTTGCAAAAGATCACTCAGTACTCCTTTTGTGATGAGTACTACTTTCTTTGTTATCCAAAGCTAAAACATGTAGATTCCTCTTGAAATGCCTATCTAAGCTTAACACAAAACATGTGCATATGAGCACAATATTTGTTATGATATATGAAATTTGTATACTACTTGCATTATTTATCGAGTAAGTCATGTGTTGAATGTATGTCAATCTCATCCTTCAAACAATATTTTTCATTGGAATGATGTTAATTCTTCTTTCTCTTTATAAGTTTTTTTTTCTAGATAATTCATTTTGTGTTTGCTCTATTATAATTCTTCCTCATTTGTCTACAACATTTAGTTTTTATTTGTTTTTTATTGTTTTGTTGATTTTTGATAACTTATGTTTCTTTTTTTATTATTCTAAAAATAATAAAATAATATTATATAATTAATTTATATTATTTGTTTTGTCAAGTAAAACTGTATTCTTCAATATTTAAAATTATTTTCATCCATTAAATTCAAATTCAAAAAATGGGAACATAATGAAATGTAACTTTAGTTTATGTTTCATAGTTATGTTTTTTTATTGGAACTTTTATATATCTTAGTGTTTGAAATTTTTTCCAATAAAATATGTATTAAATGGAAAACATATCTGGTACATGAAAGTTAATCATGAAAGTATCCACCAGTCATTATTTTCTATTCATATTGAAATTCAACGCACAAATTTTGACTATTAGACAGATTTATTACAACAAGAAACAAAAAGTTATTATGAAATAACAATATAGAAAATTTAAAAAGATTGAAGATGGTATACCTTGTTAACCATAATGTATAGGAGCTTGGAACTAAATACCAATATGCATCAAAACATTATTAAATACATAATAGATAAACAGTCAACAAAATAACTGTCAAGTTATTATAGGATATTTTAGCACAAAACTAGGATATTTTGGTATTATAAAGGGCAAAGCAGAAAAAAGGCAATGTAGATACAAAAGAGGTGTAACTAGTTCATATATTATTATAGATGAATCTACTCAGATACTTTGTGCCCAATGACTATTTATAGTACTTGCATGGATCTTGAGTTTTATAGGCCTAGAATACGTAGACTTATTATGTTTTTAGGATTTTTCTATATGATTAATTATTTTTAATCCTCTTTTATCTAATATGAATTATAACTTAAGGTGAGTATGCTACTACGGATGCATGATGACATGTGAAACAATGTCGATGTTTTGGTCGAAGTGTTCCCTCCTCGGCCTACAAATAGAAACTGTATTAAAATTTTGGATAAGAACAAAATTCAATTTTGTAATATAATTTAAAGACTAAAAACATATTTAACCTTAAAATAAATTTTTAATTAAAAAATATATTAAATGTCACTAAAACACTAATATACATAAAGACCACAAATAAGTTTATACATTAATATATTTAATAAGCAAAATATTAATTGATGAAAGATTCGTATTAAATATATCTGTAATCAAAATTAATACTTAGATTTACAACTAAACTTAAGAATAATTAATCATAAATTTATTATAATTTAACATCTACACATAAGAAATTCTCCCCTCAAATAGAAAATCTTATAAAGTAAAAATGTTAAACTATTATAAGATGCAATCAAATCTCGAAAGAAATGAAACATGAAATAAATAAAATTGAGAATATTATGAAGAGTAAAAGAGAAAAAAATGAAAATATTACTTACTAATAGAAAAAAAGAGAGTCTCGTAAGTGAAGGAATAGTGAATGAGGGTCTCGTAACAATTACTAGTCAACGACCAAACTCATTGATTATTACAATTGGAGAAGTATATTACTTACTAATAAAAAAAAAAGAGAGAAGATTTTTCATATTATTGAATAAATAAAAAAATGGAATATAAAATTGGCGGGAAGGAACGGCCGAAGAAGATTTGGCGGGAAAGGACGATATAAAGTGGTTCATAGAGTCCCAACCGTTCCTCATTTCAATTCCATCCATCCATCGTTGCAGAGTGTTAGTTTGCGCGCGAGTGAGCATCCACGAGTCACGACTCAGTCATGGTGGGCCCACAGTACGATTTTCTGTCCAACCCTCTGGGCGCCGTCAGATCCACCTTCGACACCGCCATAGCCTCCGGTACCGATCCGTCCTCCTTCGAAGGCCGCGACTGGGGCGCTCTACCCCTCTTCCGCCGCTTCCTCTTCGACCAGTCCGGAATCTCTCAGGTTCAATCTTAAACCCGACACTCTTATCTTCAAATACAAGAACAACGGAACCCTATTTTTTGACTATGCAGTTATATTAATTCTCAATTTTCGATTAATTAACTAAACAGGTTCCCCTTCTCACGCCTACCTCCATCAGATTTTTGAGGCCCCATACTCTTGTACGGTATCGAGGAATGATACAAGACATGCCCGGGAATGAATTTTATGTTGGCGCTTATAAGGTTTTCTTTTATTTCTTTCTCTCGTTATTTAATATATGGGATATATTTGAGGAATAGTTTACCTCGAGGGTCAGGTTTAATTTAGTGGAAAGTGTAATATTTCGTTTTGGGTGGATGATTATTGAAGGATGGTTCGGTGTGGAGGACAAACAAGTTTATGGATGTTTCGCAATATCCTATTTGTTCTTCGGCGGATACGAGAATCTGGGAACGTAGACTGCTTTATTGTGTCCCGGTAAGATGTTCGTTTCCGGTTTACCGTGTTCTCTGTTTGTTTTCTCACAGCGTTCAATTTTCCCATATTAATTTTTTTGTTATACAAACGATTGATGATCTGCTTAAACAGTAGAATTTTGAAGGATTAATTTTGTTTATTTACTTAGGTTCCGGGACTGAGTCCATGGACTGAAGTTTCTGCTGAAGAATTTGGCAATCTATCTATGGATTGGATGTCGGACAGTAGAGAAAAGCGGAGGAGAGATGAAGAGTCTTCCGATGCGCCTGTAATTTCTGACTTTGAGTTACTGCCTTTATTGGTTTATTGCTTGTATTAAATTATCATTCCAAGAGTGTGTGAACCCTCAAATATTTATTGCCCTGTATTTGTATAGTTTGGCCGTTTAGGTCCGAATGGTTATTGATTTTGAATGTCGAGTTGGTTGTTTTATTTAAAGCTTCTAGGTAACTGTTATACTTCGGAAGATATTTGTTTTTTTTTATAAATTTTGGAATGCTTGATACAGGGTAATGCGTTTTTTATTTTTTTCTAACTGCTCTGTATTTTAACAGGTCTCTTATGACGAGGTTCAAGATTCTCCCAATTCCAAAAGAATGGTACACTGAACTTTCATACGACCCTGCCTTTTTGTGTTAATGAATTTTGCTCACCATCCAATTGTTTGCTTTATAAATATTTGGTTTGAAGTAGCTTGTCAAAATGCAGTTGATTGGGGTTGTTTCATTGTGGTTTGCTTTTAAGTTTATTTTCAATTTCAATTAAATTCAAACCAAGATATTTGTGATCCAAATCTGAGTGAAGCTGACATACAATTAGTCAGTATCCTATTTAGATGACAAAATATGAGGTCATGAGAAGTTTATAAGTTACACGGATACATAGGTGCAGTTGTATTTTTTCAATTTATCACGTGAATGTGTGTTTACTGAAGATCTAGTTGCTGTTTCTCCTTGCATATCTCTATTATGATTTTTCGGAGAATTATTCTTGTATTGCAGAGAGAAGGTGAAGACTCTTCCACTGCTCCTCATTCCTCGGGAGCTGCAACTGATATTGCCAGCTCTGCTACACGTTCGGGGTATGACATTGGTAGCAATTCACCTCCATGTCTTGTAAAGGTAAAAGTTTATCTCTTGTACTTTTAATTTCGTATGGGATACATTTCATTGATATTTAAGATGATTTATAGTTGTTTCTATTTTTTTGGGATTTTAACAAACTTGATTCCTCATTTTCCTCTGTATTATGTCAGGTTTATGATTCTCCAGAGTCCGAAATGAAACTGAATGATATTTTTGAGTTTGTGGGTATCCTGACATCTCCAGAGCTTCAGGAGGACAATGAAGATAGTGATTTATCAAATGGATTTTCTGAAGATCCTTTGCGCCATTTCCCACCTAATCAGGTATGCACATTGATATTTATCTGAGGATTTTGGCGTCCATTTGAAGCCCTCCTTAATGACCACTTGCTCAATGGACTATAATAGGAGGCTATGCTGCTCTCTTGGGAATAACCACAAATTATAAATGCATGTGTTTCATGTCTGTGACGACTCAGCATCTGGTTTTAAAATTTGTATTTTCCTTCTCTGCTACAGGTGCCACGACTTCATTGTTTTATTCACAGGAAACTAGGGATTCGAGACTTCCTACAGAATAACCCTACTGTGGAGGTAAACTATTTTATCAACCTAAATGAAGTTTATTCTTCTCACAAGATTGGTAGTTCTGTTTATCATCTTGAGTTGGATCATTCTACTTGACAACGCCTTGCTATGCACGTGTTTGATCTCACAGCCAAAGCCCGACTTGGTCAAAGGAATCAGGGAAGCATTGCTAAGACATCTCACGGCTATTCTTGGCAATGATGATGTCACTTCTCATTTCATGTTGCTACATCTTCTATCCAAGGTATGCAGTTCTTAAAAGATCAGTTTCTTTAGTTCATGCACTATCAATATTCTTGTTATATTGTTCGTATTGCCTATTACCCATCTTGCTCCTACTGTTCATTCCGTGCTTCCTAATTCCCCAACCTTCCATTCTTTAGAGTATTTATATGCAGATTGTTGTTGAATAGGTGCATGCTAGAGATAATGATCTTGCGGTGGGGAAACTCTCATTAAATCTTACTTGCTTTAAAAAAGAAGCCGTCTCTGTTTTTGGAAAGCAATTAACCCTTGTTCTGAAGAACCTCCTGCCATTCACATTTTGCATACCCCTTACAGTTGAATACTTGAACACTGTTTCACTTGCGCCAAAAAAGAATTATGATACTAACAGGTAATCAGATTTTATAATCCTTCTGAACATGGACCTCTTACCAGCGCACAAATATATTTACATCTTTGCGATAATTCTCCAGACTGGAAACTGGTGTCTTGCAACTAGCTGAAGGTTCACACTTGATTGTTGATGAGACCAAACTAGACGCTGGAACTCTCAACTCTGTAGGGGTAGAGAATTGCAGGCTGCTAAAAAATTTAATGGAGTTGCAACAGGTAGTTGCATTTGGTTGTCTAGCTTGCTTATCTTACACGCTCACGAAGTGTTACATGAACCAACCTTCTAATATATAGAAACACTATCTATTTACAGTTGATTGTTTACAGTTAATTTTTGAGTTACGGTTAAAATTTGCATGATTCTTATGTATTTCAGGTGGAATATGATTTCAAGTACTATAAAATGGATATGAAAACTGATACCCAGCTGCTAATTTTGTCGGAGGGAAAATCAAATATCTTGCCAGCTGATGTAATTGTACCTTTTCATCCTTCTTCAAGCAGTTGCCCCGAAGCTGTTACTGCGGAAGTTTTGGAAGCTTGGAGGTGGTATCTCGCCACTGTTAGACAGCTACCGCACTCTATTGAACAAGAAATGCAGAAGGTATTTGTGACTTTGGCACCAGTAATCACGATCAAGTGTTCTTCTGGCTCAAACTAGTTGAATAATTCATTTAGCCGTTATCCTTTACATAGCATTCTCTGCAGCTAACAAATTTCAAAGCTAGGCAAAAGTCATTTTGGGCTGATTCTGTCATTTTCCACATCAAACAATAAATATATTTAACTCGCTACCGATATTTACGAGAATACATACCAGGGGCAGTCTTAATGTGGACATTATTATTAGTAGTTTCTCTTTACTAATTTCTTTACTAATTTCTTTAGGTCCTTCATTGTTATCTGCTGCAAACCCCATCTTTTGCTTAAAATAATTAAATGTTATGACGGGAATGCACAACAGAACCTTGGTCATTTTTGTTTTCAGGAGGTAGAAAGGGATTTAGTTGCAGCAAGACAAGAAGACAGGAGCTTGGGTCCCCAAGATTTAAGCAGGTTAGCGAGTGACTATGACTATTCTAGATGTATTGATAGTATCCTTTGACGCCGTTTTTTTTTCTTTGTCCGACAGATTGTTAACAATGGGGCGTCTCATGTCATTGAGCTATGGTGAGACCAGCCTGTCACTAGAGCATTGGCAGATGGTGAAGGAATTAGAGAGGTTGCGAAGACAGAGGCTACAATGAAACACAATGGATTGTACAAGGTTTAACATGAGTCTTAATTTATGTAGATTCAGTGAAACACAGTTAGATGATTTATTAGAAGGTGTGGCTGTTGGTTTTGTGATTACCAGAATTGTCGTATGGTTGCTTAATAGTACTACACAGTAATACTGGGTCCTGTAAGTTCTGCAATCTAAGGACATGTCTTGAATATCTTGTCTTTAGATCCAAGTGACCACGGCGTTATTCTGTTACCTACGCATAGAGGTATGGAAAGGAATTAAGGACTTTTAATTAAAATGTGTTTATTAGAAAGCGTAGCAATTCACTCCATTACACTTACCCTTGACAATGTGCATAGAAGCATTCTTGATGACGGCGACCTTCTGCGACGGGCAACCCTTAATGATCCCTTGTTTGCAACTTGCTGCTCCCATTGTTTTCTGTTTTCTTCAAGTGGGCTGAGTTAAATGCTTTGATAGTCCAAAAAACCCAGGGTTTACACATTGTTTTTGATAATTAAAGCGCTAGTATGTTAAAACTATAATTACTATTTCCCAACATCTATTCAAGAAAATTTAAAAGTGGCCCAGTTAGATATTCTACCACTAATCTTGTACATCTTCCAAAATTGTCATTCAACTTAAATTTCAATTTCAAAAGCATGCATAATTTCTAGCTACCTGATCACATTTTATCATTGAATTTATGTAACTATCTGATGACATTTTATCATTGAATTTGTGTAATTTTCTTATTAAAATTTTAATTTTGTGATTTTTTTTAAAAAACTTTTAATTTATCAAATTTATAATTAAGTTTTAAATTTTACCAATTTTACCATACGTATTTCAAAATGATACATATTTTGTTCGTTGATTGAATGTAAGTAAATATACTAATCATGTAATGACGATTAATAACAATGTTATATCTTTATATAAGGTTGGGATTAGGGAAAAGAGAGTAAACAATGAGCTTAAATTAAAGTACAATTTTGTTATAAATAATATTATAATACTTATAAATAATATTATAACTTATTAGTAGCATTAATAGTTATTTATAAATAATATTATAACTTATTAATAGCCTTAATAATTATAATTAAATTGGGTTAGATTTACGTTCTTAATAGAAAGCATTATATCTCAAAATATAATTAATACAATTCATAAGTTATTTCAAAATATGATTAAGAATTTAATACAATTTTACAAAAGATTAACATACATCATCTAAAGTATTTCTCCACTTCCAGTGTTACTATCTCCATTAGTCTCTAACTCTAGTCTTATGTTCTTATATAATATATGATCATTATAAGAATAAAAGAAACAAAATATAAGGGTGAGCTAATTATCATGAAGATAATCCTCAATTGAAAGATATTATAACTTTTACCAAAATCTTAAAAATAAAATAGGGAAATTTCTAAATTTTTTATTTGTCTTTCTTATATCGATGAAAAAACATAATTGTGTTATGAAAAAATGTTCGATCATCAAACTAAGTCTCATTGAAAGTCGTTGTTCATATCACGACATATAGATCATGAATATGTAGTTTTGTTTACTGACTCTCTTCGAGATTGGATTGGTGTTCAATGTGGTCATTTGCTAATTTATATGTTTTCAGTTTCAAGAGGGAGAAATCGGGGTAGAGGAATTGGTCAACTCATCAGGCTCATGACTTGTCATACTACTCATTCTCTCCTCCTTCTCTACAACGGTACCTCAAGTGAAACATCATATAACACACAAGTAAAATTATTTAGCAATGTATAAACCAATTGTAATTCACATGTTATGACACTCACATAAACATAATACATTCTTTTAAAATGTAAAAGTCATGCCACATTCAATACTACATTATTCAATGCATTTTTCCATGTCTACTCTTTATACGCTTCAAGGATTAACGGTTTAAGCATGTTCCTAATTAATTCATTAATCAAACAGGTTTTAAAAGAATCACAATAACACATCAAATACATTCCATCCTTCAAACACCAGCAATAACTTCACTATAACATCATCAATGTCACAACCATTCCTCACTTTTGGTATATACCAGTTCTTTTATAACCCCTTTGTACGATTTCATTATCCAATCTTTCTTTCACAACTAGTTTCTCTACTTAATAGTTTCCCACCACCACATATTTATACTTCCAGTGTTGAGATAAAATACATTTACTTAAACTTTTATAACCTTCTCTATTCGTAAAATATTATCACACTATTATTTAAACTCACTCATCCCACAAAAATTCTTAGCTTTAAATAAACAAGAAGCCACACCATTTGTACCATAATTTTTTTTTTCTTCTAAATTCTACTATAACACATTAAAGTTTTCGAAGAAATTAGCTTTTTTTGCCTTAGAGACTATTTTCCCCCTAAATAACTCCATACGTTGAAGCACTTTATTTACATAACAAAAAGTCCAAATGAAGATCAAGATACAATCTTAAGGTCTCACCCAAAGGAAATTTCATCAACGAAGGAAGCAATATGCAATCACAAAGAAAGTTTGCATGTGAAAGAAAACATAAATTCAAACTCACTTAAAAGAGTAATGATTAAGGGTCTTTGTGGAGTCCTTGAGATAAATCACTCCTTTGAAATTAGTTCTTCAAAAAAGAAAAATTGAATTAGAAATTCAAGAAAAGAGACGATAAGAGAAAATTGATTTTAGAGAGAAAATGATTGTTTTGAATAAATAGAGATTCTCACCATTTATGCATTATTTTGTTTGTTCACCACAAAATATATAATTTATAATTGTTATGAGGTAAATTAATTTTTAAACTATTAATTAGGAGAAAATTATATTAAAAACTTGGAATGATTTTAGACAAAACCATGTTATACATTTCTATGAATTTTAACAAATATTTTCATAATGTTTACTTATGTATGGTAATTATTTTTCACAACCAGCTAATACAAATTAGCTATTCAATTTTGCAAAATAAATGCAAAAATTAAAATTTGCGAACATTACTAAATTAAAATAGCTAATACAGAAATTAAAAAATTTAAACCGTCATCCTACCTAGAAAAGTAATGTATAATATGACGGTCTTAAAAAAAACATTTTGGTATCGACCGTTCAACTATGAAATTAGAAGAATCTTGTGAAAGAGTCAAAATGAGAGCTAAGAAAAGCAATTTAAAGCTTTATCTTAGAAATGAATTTAAGATCTTATAATCAAATTCAATCATTGGTAGTAGTTACAAATCATTATTTTTGGCTTAGATTTGATTTAAAACTAGGGCTTCATTTCAAAGCATCACTAAACTTTTAAATGGTATCAAATTTTGACCTTGAACGTCTCTATGCACATGCCATGTTCTACAACAGTTCCTCGCCATTAAAAAAATTAAGCACAGCCATTTAGACGCCACCAACACCACCATCGTCACGATCACTAACTATATAATAATAATAATGATTTAAATATCATATGTTATGAATAATATAATGTTTTACTGTGTCAACGAGAAATTGTTTCATATATAAGTACTAATATTGAAAGTCAATCAATTTTATCATATGTTATTTTATAATTAGATGATAGGATAAAAAAAGCCTGTGCACATTACAAATATTTATGTTTAATCTCTCACCATACCCTATTATACTATGTTCTAAACTCCCTTCGGCGACTATTCATTATTTTAATCACGTTTTATATTTACTTTACTAAAATTAACACCACACTCATGATTTTCTATAACTTTTATTTTTGCACGCTACCTGCATTTTTGTTTATACTGAGAAAATCATTTGAAAATTATTTTAAACACGACTTTCGAAGTAATTATAAATTTTAATAATATTATCCCACATGGCCATCTATAATATGTAATTACATATTAATGCAAAGAAGCTGCATATTCCTAAATATCAATATATTTTGATTGAATTGTTTTTATTATTGATTTATCAGTGTTAAAAAGTTGGTTGAGTTGGGTAGTTTAAACCTGGTTCAAACATCACAACAAATTGATGAAGTAAAGAGCTGGTCAAACTAGTTAAAATCAAGCAATAATAGAATGGGCCTTTCGAGAGTCATTTCAATTGTTTTTTTTTCTTTCTTTTTTATAATTAGTTTACAGTTTTTAGAAGTATTTATTCCATATAACTTAGCACTTTTTTTTTATCTCGTAGATCCATGATGTATAACATAATATTCTCATCGGATAATTATTTCTTGGAAAGTTGCTAAAAACCTTTTCAGAAAAAAAAATTGATTTCTTTGGAATTTTATTTTTTAAAGGTAAACCAAACGTTAAAAACATACTTTCCCAATCTCAGATTTTCAAGAAGTTAAAACTAAATTTCTCAATTTAAAAATTTATGTAGGTCTTCGATCATGTTTGATGATTTTCACATTTATTGTAAATTAGTTGAGGTTGTTGGAATCAAAGTGTTTGAGATTGTACATAACCTTCAACTCTGTTTGATACTACATATTCTCTTCAGTTCTTTACCTTTTTGGATGGGAAAAACGTTGCATTTCTATTATTTATAGTTGGTCCAAGTCAACCCAGTGCCCTCTTCCCAGTGCAAAAAGAAATGCTTCTACTTCTCCAAATCCTTCATTTTAAGAATCATAAATGTAGTCTTTGTATACACACAGAGGCACCAACCTCATTCAATATTAAAATATGAATTTATGGAAGAAAAAATAAAAAAACTTGTTTAGTTTTTCACATGTGTGACACATACTGAAATAGTCGGTGCAATTTTCTGTATTACCTTCTGGATTTATTAGTAAGTGGTGAAATCTAATTTAGTGACAGAAGATGCAAAAGTTGGAAAAGACTTGCAACAAAAAAAAGCATGATGAAATTGATATTAATCGGCCCCGAAATTGGTTTTGTACCATAGTGGGGATCAGATATACAAAGTAATTGAGATGATGAACACCTTTTGGTTGATGAAAAGGTGTTGATCAATATGATGTCTCTGAAAATAGAAGACTTTATATTATATTAGTCCTAGCGGGTGCCATATAGCCACCACAGCATTAGGGGCCATGTTGGCCACAACTCCTCCTTCTAATCTACCTTTTTCTTTTTCTCTTCCCCAACCCTTTCCAACTATAACAAACCAAACCAACAATGAAAAATGGCATCATATATTACACACAAATTCTCAACCTTTTTAAGGTTCCTAAAACTGTTGCCCTTCAAATGTTTGACCAAATGCCCAGTTAGCAGGCACAATGTTGTTGCTGGTGAGAGTTCTACCATCACTTGTGGTCACCTGAAAAGAGAGGCTTTGACCATTCAGGTAAGAGTTGCTCTGCCAATTCTGCCCCCAGTTTCTAGACATGGTTTGCCACCCAGTCTTAGACCCCTTGATGGACACAGAATGAACATCACCAGCTCCACCGACATTTGTCACCAGAACCAAGTTGAAGTATGAGTGACCATTGATGGTGAACCTGATCCCTCCTTTCTTCACACAGGACACTCTGTTTTAAGCCAAAAACAAGAAACCTGTGTTAATGTATGTTGTCGTAGTTTATTATGGAAACCACAAAGAAGTTTGATATTTTTGATTTACCTTCTGAAGGAAACAGGGACAATTCCAGCTTTGTATTGAGCAATTTGTAAGAAAGCAGGCTCGGCAAGGTCAAAGTGTTGCAAAGGAGGGTTGCACCAGCCACCATTGTTATTAGCCAATGCAAAGTTAGGGGGGCAGAAGTTTGTGGCAGTGACTATTATGCTACCGGGGAGGCACCATCTGGGGTCACTGTCACATCTCATCTCATAGCAAGACCCACAACTCAACCCATTGTTGAACAGAGCAGTGCTCAGTGCTGCAGTGTTAGTACCATAACCTTGGCTGTACAGATTGCCATAACCACAAGCCCCTCCTGTCAAAATACAAATTCATCAATAACCACACATTTTCTGTGCGAAAATGTAATGTACATGTAAGTGCCCGTGACACAAGCTTATGTGGGGGCACCACAATACCACAAAGTTTATGCTTTTCCCTTTTAACTCCTCATATATGCCAAAAAGGCAATACATTTCTTGGAACTGAGTTTAGTACATAAATGTTGCATCTCAACTTTTAAGGTTAAGTTAGACTCTAATTGTTAAGCATATACACCATGTGAGACTAAAACTAAAGCAAAAAGTTTGAACATACCCATTGTGCCTGAGGCATCTCCCCCACCATAGAATGTGGCATGACCACCTTGCCATCCACCTCCATAGTCAGCAAAAGTGCCTTGGAGGCATAGATTAAGAAGAAAGAAGAGAAGAGAGATGGTAGAGGTTGCTGCAATGGCCATTGTGTGGTGATGAGGATTTAAGATAGGAGAAGTTTTGTTGTTGGTGCTTAATGGTTAGCTAAGGGTGGTTTGGTTTATATAGGAAAAGGTGGAGAGGGAGGAAAGAGTGAGAAATGGGGTCCATGCCCGAATCAGACAACATAGCCTTTGTGAGGTCTAAAGAGAGAGACAAAGCCAAAAAAAACAACGTCGAACAAGAATCAAGGCGCACATGCAAATGTTTCGGTTACACTACCAACTTCTTAATCTACGGACCCACTTGGCACATGCATTTCTCAACTGTTCTCTTGTAATTTTATGTTTATATATATTTCATGCGGTCGTTACGTATGAAAGTGTGGTATTCTCTTCTTAAATTTTCCCTTGAATCACGGCCACCATTTTTGGGTCATCTACCCTTTCAGATACGTCCAACATGGTGTGCTGCTGCTGAGAGCCGCACCAAACCGAGTAGAATTAATGACCTTTGTTAGGGTACCCTACACTGCCACTGCTATAACCCCTTTTTCACTTCTCATTCTTACTTTATTTAACAATATTGGGCTTCATCTAATGCAAGAGGTTTGGTACCCTAAGCTTCATATCATTTTAGGTCCTACTATTCAGTCTTTGATGTAATGTAATTCTATACAAAGAGGATATACATGTAGTGAAAAAAAGACTAAACATTACTATACAAGGAGAATCATGGTTTTATATTTTTTGTGTCCAACTTTGGTTTTGTTAGAGGAAAAACAAAAAAAATTTGTTTGTGATATTAAGATTACTGATAGGGTTCTAAATGAGTGGTTCTGTAGAGAGATACTTGCTCTTTCTAAGTTAGGTTTGGGTTCTGTCTTAACTTAATACATATGAAAAGGACAAACAAGTTTTTACAAAAGGATATAATATTAGAGAGGATCTGAGCAAATAACCGACATGAAACTGTAGCATTTCACCAAAAGCAAGAGCTCAAGTATTTTGATTACACGTGTGGCATGCTCAAGTTAACGAGATTTGAAAAATCGATTGTGCTTGAATTTTGCAATCATAACAAAGACTAAAAAGAAGAGAACTACACATTTTCTGTCATTTTCTTTCTGTTGCCTAACTTTTTTAATTACAATCCTGTCATATATTAGTCACTTCAGATGACTAATACTTGTAAAGAATCCTATATTTTATTCGTCGGCCACAATGACAAGTCATGCCCTAATTAAGCAAAACTGTACTATGATTTAACCACAATCAAAATTAATTACCCTAATCCCACTTATATGCCGAATCAAAGTTTAGTAACCCACTCTTTCTGCTACACTTCACTCATAAATTTAAATTATATACATTAATAAGTTAACATCTTCACTTTCATATATCATCTTAGTCTATATCTAGCCTTCCATGATACACTACAGTCATCATATTAAGTCAGTATATTTAACATCATAATATGCAAAACTATTTTTAAAACTGTTTTTTAGGAAATTTATTTCTTCTTTCACCTGTTAATCCATCGTGGGTTTTGCAAAATGACGAAACATCTTAAGCATGGAAGAGCACTTCCTCACGTTAGTTCAATTAGTTGCATATGCTAGTGACATGTGTAGTTTTATTTTAACAGTTCAATGAAATCTGGGAAATTTTTGTCTAAGTGGTAAGTAAGTATAGCTAAACATTTTGTCGTGTACCATTTTTCTGCAACATCAAGTGTTGCAAAAGTTTTACCCAACCATTTTCCTAATCTTATTAAAGGGATACTTTTTCTTATCATGAAGATTTTAATTTCCTTGAATCACTAGCATCACATTCCATATTAGGAGGCAAATACCCTAGTCACACAATCTTTTTTTCCAATAAATTTCTCACTGATAAATCACTTTTACTAACTTAAAGCATGGTTGGGATAAAACTACATCACCTTGCTCAGATGAAAAAGCAAGTTTGGTAAGAAGAGATTCAATCTCTGAGGTTAGAAGGCTACATCAAGAATAACAACAACAACTTAGTGTTGGTGTTAATTAAACTGATATATAAGCATTACAGGGACACAGTTAACCTAGTATACCATTTGGAACATGCCAAAAGGAAGCGTGGTTGCGTTTAATCAAAGACCTTGTTGCGGCTTAAACAAAAAAACACATAGTAAACTATTTCAAAGCATTTAATGAAAGGACTTTTAAGTTTAAACAAAGATAATGAGGAAGGTTAATTTTTCGTTTAACGTTATATATGAAACTAAGCTTTCGATGCTTCCAACCACCATTTTACGGTGCTACTTTTTTGTGTACGTTAATTTTGACGGTGTTGTGGGAAAAAAGCAGTGGGAAGATCTCATCTTGGCCCTACCACGTTACCACCACATGCCCGTCCCGTTCTTTACGGCCCAATTCATTCAACTGTCATTTTCAGGGAAAAAAGAAAGAAATAAAATTGGGTGGTTTTGTTCTGTGGATATCCACGAAAGAAAACTGAAAAGCAATTACAAGAAATTTGGATAATGACTTGTATAAATAAACAAATGAATTAATCATCTATATCAGTTATGAGACGCAGATTATATATATATTTTTGTTATTTAGTTTGCTTACAACTGGAAGCTACTTTGATTATTATATGGGGTGGAAAATTTGTATGAAAAATATGAACTTTAAGAACATGTTTTTGTTGTGCTCATCAGAAAAATATACGCCAAGAACATGTTTAATCTGAGTCAGAGAGGAATCAGACTGAGATATGGTGCTTCGGTTTTATTTTACTTCACTAAGGATTGATTAGTTCGAGGCTTATATTGTCTGATATAAATAAACATTGCATATATGGAATATTTATAACACAAATAAGTATTTGGAAAAGTAAAATGTAAGATATCAAATCTTAAGGTTCCATTGTGACAATCTTTTATAATTAAACGTCCCTTTTAAATCACCGTAGGAACATCTTTTGATGAAGCCAGCTAATTTGTCTGGTTAAAGATGAAATAATATATGGTTTTGATGAATTAATGAGGCCCCCCCGTGAAGGTTTTTTGTTACCTTTTAGCCTTTCTCATCATTGTCCTTTCAGGGTAGTTTCCGTAGATGTAAATGTAAAAGCAATTAACCAAAAATTAAAAGCAAAAAAGAAGCAATGTCATTTGAGTGCACCGATTTTGGGTATCAATGGCCTTCCCACAAAACAAAAAAAAAAAAGAAGAAGGTAACATCAAAAGGGCATGCCAAGAAAAACCAGTGTTGGTCTTTGATAGAGGACTGCAAAAACTTGTGTCCAAAAAGCAAAAGACCAAAAGGGAAAACAATAAAGTTCCTTGCTTGAGAATTTATGACCACGCAACATTCCACCATGTCTTAAAACTAAGTCTATCTAAAGAGCAAAAGAAGGATAATTATAATGATGGGTTTATTCTTTATAAACCTTCAAAGACAAATAATGAGAATATCAATATGAAATTGTTGTGAATTCTTGAAAGCAAAGAAAATTGAAAGAATCTTGTGTTAATGACAGTAGAAATGAGATCCATACATGTTTGTCTAGGCCATATGAAAGCGTCCTCCACAAGGGCTGTCCCCTAATTCCACTTGGACAAAATGCAAAACACAGAAAATGGATTGAAGTTGATCCACTGACAAAGGTTTTGAAGGGTCTCTTTCCAGTGGTAGTTAACTAATAACTGCAATGGTCATATGTGGAAGATATGAAGAGTCTCTGAAATGGTTAGTTTCCTGTGTTGTTCAAATTGCACATATGTTGAAAACATGTTCCAAACCCCACCATGTGCATTTAATTTTTGGTTCTGGTGGCTGAAGCACAGTAGGCCATTCATAACCATAAGAGGTGAAACTATTTGGTCACAAAACTGCAAGTTAGGTATCTCCATTGAAATTATATGCAGCACAAGGTTTCTTAGATGATAGAATCTGATGTAGGGTTAACTGCTTTGGATCATATTAGTTGCACGTAGCTCCAGAGCTCAATCGGTTAGGTATAGTGGTTGTTGTGAAGTTCAAGTTAGGTAAAAAAGAATAGATGCATTAATTTTGCTGATTGGATGTGATGAAATGCTACTGAACTTCTACAAAATTCTTATTACCAATCCAAGATACTCGTTAACTCAGTGAAAATGACAGAAAATTTATTACTAGACAGACCTTTTTCTGTTATTGAGTAAATATAACAAATAGTGCAGCTAGCAGCACCAGAATTTTTTCAAGAGAAAAAAATTAATTACATATGTTTCTATCACGTCCAACCGTCTTACATTAATCAACGAATTTTTAAATATAAGAAACTAATTTCAATTTTAAATAAAATTTGAAAAACCAAAAACATATTTAACCCAAAAAAAATATATTATTATTTTAAATTTTAAATTCTCTGACAGTCTTACCAAGGAGACTAATAGTTTGAAGGCATCTCTGTCAACCATCAACACACCACCAATTTTATCTCTGATCATTTGTGACCGAAGACTCTGTTAATACAACTCAATTTTTTTTGATGATTTCTTTTATTTACTTTTTAATTCAAAACAATACTTTAATGATAATTTTGTCAATAAATTATCATATTCAAAGATCACATCTTACACATGTTAGCTCGATCAAATTATTTTAATGACTAAATTGAGAATATCTCAGCGCCAATTAACCATTATCCTAAAATAAAGAATAACATTATGTAAAAGAGTGCATTTAGTTCAATACATGTTTTAAAAACTACTTGTTTATATTTACTCATTCAGTTCTTTTCAATAAAGTATGTGATAAAATTAACAGCCTCTGAAAGACCATCTGATTCGAGTTCCCCTAAACGCTCATTTGAAAAAAAAAATGGAAAATAAAAATAATTTTTTTCATTAACTAAAATTAGCTTATTCACAAGTTAAAAGTAATATATATATATATATATATATATATATATATATATTTTTTTTTTTTGAAAACTTGAATCCGGTCAGCCAATTATTATGCCAGAAAAATTGATGAACTAATAAGACGTTCCATATACTTAACCCGAAAAAAAGAAGGTTGGTTTTGCATCTGATGAAAACTATTGCAAAATTAACGAGGGAAACTAAGTGTTCTAATTCACTAATTTTTCATTTAAAAAATATTTTTCAGTCAATAAAAGACCCAGAGTCAAGAAAGAAAGGTCTACTATACGGAAGTTCATTTACAAATTATTCAACTACTTATTATTTGGCTTCCTTTTTAGCATACTTAATGTATAATCTGACCATTTTAAATTCATTTAAAATTTTACCAGACATTTATCGCATTTCATCACTTAATGTAATGCAACTTTTAGGATATTTATTTTTAACTGCCAATAGTTCAACTAAGATCAAAGTAATGAACTAATCGATTCTATTACCAGTCCAATTTTGAGAATGTCAATGATTTTAACAATACAACTCTTTCTGCAAATATCAGCAAACGTGCCACATAAAATGCCTGAGAAGGGGAAAATTTAATGAAAAAACGAACGAAGACAACAGAGAAGATAAAAGATAAAAGGGAGCATCACCTTTATGATAAAATAAAGGGCTTGCCATTTATTTCGTGCCTAACACAATACCAAAAGCAAAAATTATGTGGACACTTGAGGCGCTCATTCAAATAGCTTCTTTAAAATTGGCAGTAGAGTAAACCAACAAAACATGTCTAACTTATGTTTCCACAAAAATATAAACAAGATGGTCCATCCATGTATGAATAGTCCCAATTAAAATTTATGACAAATGCTTCTTTCTGCAACATGGTAGAAAATGAAAACTCTCACAAACACCTACTCTCTGCTAAGCGAAAAAACGTGTATACATTGTCGGGAAGGTGCAAGTAAATACAATTTTTCCCATATACAAATTAATGTAAAAAAAAATGAAAGGAGAGACTAGAATGAATCATATAACTTCAAAAAAAAAAATCTCAGAATTTTGATCTCTATAAATTGAGCCTAATTGGAATGGGGGGGAGGCAACACTGATATTTATTGTTTTAACTTACTTTAGGAAAACAATTACGTTTTTCGTTCTAAAATTGAAAAACAAAAGGGTGATTATTTTTTGAAGATAAACTAACCCAAACACATAATAAATAAAAAATAAATAATTAAATAGAAAAAAAAAATTAATACCTTTAGATCCCACTCAAGCCAGTCTATGACCACTCCAATAAAAAGGCTGGTGACATGTTGGTCAGTCATTTTGAGCCAAAAGGCATTGCTGATTTTTATTAACAGAAATTGGAGGGATAATCTGGGATCAGAACCTGAGAAACCCCGTTGCCTATGTCCAGCCCCTGAAACTGTCCGATAGATTCATTCGACAACATTTCGGACATATCATAGGGAATGTCTAGATCAAACAGAGGCTCATTGGAAGTAGACACATTAGATGAGAGTGAATGCATCTGCGGCATTTGCGTGGCCTGAAATGCACTCTGCCCATGTTGTGGCTGATGTGAGAAAAACGGTCCTTGAGAATATGTAAGCTGATGCATTCCCAAGCCATAGTTATCAGCGGGCATTGCTATCTCTCCAGTTGCAATCCTCAGCCTATCAAGTTCTTTCTTCAGTGCTTCATTTAGAGCTGTGCATTTTACAATTTTTGGAAGCAGGAATGTGAGTTATAAATAACAGTATTAGCTGAAAATTTAACATAACACAAACACTATCAGTGGGATATCAAAGATAACCAAGATATATGTAACACATTTCAAATATAAACGTGTACAGTGACTACCGAGTAGCAAGTGGAAACAGGATAGCTTTTGTATGGATGAAACGTACCATCACACAACTTAGCTTGTTGTTCCATGGCTTGTAACCTAAGCTTCAACTCCGTATTTTCAGAACTCAGACCAGTTGTATCTCTCTGAAAAAGATGTTTTAGAAAGAACTAGTCTCAGGTGGCATAACATGAAAGCCACCATAACATTAAATTGAGTTTAATGAATTTGAAATAAAGTGCAGTAAAGGAAACAAAAGCAAATTAATAAGCGAAGACAAAATCACCTAACATTGGGGTAAGTTACTATTCATGCCTGACATTGACAAAGCAGCCTACTCAAAATTTAAAAAAGCAAATAAAGCAAATCCAACAGGAAATGAATCCTATCATAGCACCTGATCATCATGTCACAGAGACAATGATTCAGAACAGACATCTAAAAGCCCCGTCTTTCAATTTGAAAAAAAAAAGGTATTTTACATATATAAGAAATATTAGCAACACTCCTTTTACCCATGCAAGATTTCTCCCAAAAAGTAGTGTAAAAAAAGCATAAAGAATGTATTACTAGCATTCCTTAAATATAGACATACACAGAACAATGCTTGGTGATCATTAAAACTGGACACAATGGCTTACATATGTGCGAAGGGATCAATATCATTAGCAGTGTTTACACTAGACATAGTGCCGTTCATCCAAATCATTCATTTTACATCTATAAACAATCTCAACTATATTTAATCAAATCTAAATTGTCGAAATGCAAACTGCACCACATGCAGTTTGTTTGGAGCGAAAGCGATTGAATTACTGCACGAAGCGATCAAACTGTGTATGACTAGCTAAGTACTGTGTAGATGCTAATGTGATTTATGTGTCATGTGTGCAACTAAATGTTGGATACTGGAATAATAAATAACACGAGAAGAATGCTAAATGCACACTTTTCAAAGATTGATCCCGCATGAATTTCACTCGGGTGCATGGGAGAAAGCGTCACTAGCATTTCTTATGACAGAGTTATCAGTAATCATATGCATCGATTCTCCCTCCCCGACTTTAAAGAAAGGGAGTCTAATATTTAAAGCATTACTTGTTGGTTGACTATGTTATATACGAGTGACTGTGTATAAAAACACTTCTCATGCAAATACGTAAGAGTTACTTCTACGCATAATCACTTTCATAACTTAAAATACAATAAATTCTGGCTGCAAAACACAAGGACAACTGAAAAGAACATGCATTACTAGAAACAACTAAGGGGGCATTTTGAAGAACTTATGGAAAGTTTATCTGAGCTTATGAAAATAGTTAAGAGTATCATAGTTTCCTTTTAACTTATTTCGGTAAGCTTGATGGTTTAGCTTATCAAAATTAGATTATATCTTTGGTCAAATGTACCTTTTAGCTGAATCTAGGTATTCCCAACTGGAACAAAGGACTAAATTTTTGATACAATGAGATTCATTTAAGGTTTTTTTGACATCTCTCAATAAATATTTTCCATACATACTTAAAAGTTTATTTGATATGCCTGATAAGTGAATTGATTTTTCAATATGTTTCGAAAAAGAAAATTCAGGTAATGTCACATCACGTTAATGAAAAAGATGACGTGACCATAGAGTATATTCGAACACAAAATGTTATACTTAACCATAGCAAATATGAATTGAACTGTAAGTGTTTTAACTATGCTGTATCCCCAAACAAACACACAACCTAAATTGGACATAATCCAGATGACAAGATCTATCCAACGTGGTTACTTATGAATGAAGCAATGCAGATTTAAAATTTAAGAGGAAGAGGAACCTGGAAAAGACTTAATTGAGCAGAGAGAGTGGTTGCTTCCGTTTGAAGGGATTGAAATTTCCTTTCAAGCTCCGACACGTAACAAGCTTTCCTCTCTTTGGAGCGCGCCGCGGATTGACGGTTAGCGAGAATCCTGCATCACATGCCCCATTCCCTTAAGTCACAACGCAAGAAAGTGACAATTGAAACCAGGAATTGAAATCGAAACGACATCACAATGTGAAGGAGAGAAAGGAACCTCTTGGCACGTTTGGGATCAACGGTCCAGAGTTCGGCGAGCTTATCGGGGGACAAGGCCTTCTTGGCCTCAATGCCTTCGAGCTGCGAGGAGGAAGAGGTGTCCGCGGAATTACTCCTCCGGTGACCCGAGCGGGCGGTCTCATGCGGCGGAGATTCGGGTTTGGGTCCGGATTGGTTGGGCGGGGTGGGATCTTGGAAATGCGGAGGAGAGAGATCGACCTCGAGGTCAAAGTCGTCGTTGATCCGGAAAAGCATCTCCGATTGGGTTCGACGGTGGTGAGCGAACGACATCGTTTCGGGGGAGGGGTGATAGTGACCGGGTTGTCGGTATGTTCGGATCCGATGGGTATGAACCGGTCACTGGTCCGTTTCCCTCCCCTTTTGGCTCTCACTAGCGCGGTCTCTGCCTACGGAGGGGATTCCGAACGTCGTCGTTTAGGCTTCTTTTTCTTCTTAATCGTAATGAATCAGAAAATGTCCCATCATGCTCTTCTTTTCATTTGTTTATTTCTGCTATTTTTTCTTGTCCCGCTGTTAACGTTTCTCCCTCATACCTCCCACTAACTATGCTCGCGATAAATAAATAAATAAATAAATAAATTAATTAATTAATTAAATAAGTTTTTCTCTATAATTATTTCACATTTTTATTTTTAATCTCTCCTTAATTTTTCTATCAATATTAAATAGTGGTGCCTCTGAGTGGGTAAATTATGTTGTTAGGTTGATGAATGGGTTGACATTTGAGAAAGGGGAAATGATTAAGCAACAGATGATTCCTTGAAGATGTTGAATAAAGTATTAAATTTCATTTGTGATCGTACAAAGTTGGATATTTAAATAATACATGTGTTCCTAGAGTCTTAAAATACAACTCTCGAAACACCGTGTAGTTTTCTAAGGTTAAATCATGTAGATAAACGATTAGTTACCAGGTAGTAATCATGTAGATATCCATTACTAATTAACTGGTATATGATTATTGCTCATTGCAGAAAAGTCGCATCTATTTTAAGGAAATAGTAGAGTGTAATTAACGTTAATTTCAATTTATGTAGGAACATTAATTAAATCTAATTAATATATTTTACTACAATATATTTTAGAAATAACATTTTAAAGGGAAAATTAAATGTAAAGCTGACATGGCTATATCTAAAAATTATTATTCATTAAATACGTATTATTTATTAAATACGTATTATTTGATTGTTTTTATTCTTAAATTAATTATTTTAAGTAAGTTTTTGTATGGTCATCGAGGTCCAACCTGACTTAATTTAAATTCTAGGAACCTTGGCTTCCCATTTTTTTTAATAAAAAAAATTATATATAAATAAAAAACATTTCTTTTATGTATTTGAAAATTAATATAATATTTTCTTATATTGAAATATTTTAACCACTAAATTTTACTATTTAGAATTGTTAGTTAAATGTAAGATTTATAATAATTTCAAAACTTCATATTTACTATCAAAGCCCAAACAAACACAAATAAATTTGTTTCTCAGCCCTTTGCTTATGACTTGCTTATAATAATTTCAAAACTCCAGATAGACCCAAACAAACAGCTCAATCATTTAAGTGATTCAATTTCTTATCTTTTTACATAGGACCAAATAGATAAATATTATAAATTATTTTTAATTTTATTTTTTAGAAAGAGGTATATTAATAAAGAATAAAGAAATATATTATTTGTTAAAAGTGATAAAACTAAATTTACATATTTGAAGATGAAAATAAAATAGATTCAATTCTTTGTATATTTGTAAGCATGATAATAATAATCTAATGATTTCAGTAGGAGAATCATTTCTTTAAATTTGACCAAGTGAGAAATTTAATATTAATTATTTGTATCATAATAAAAAAATATTAATTATTTGTATCATAATAAAAAAACATAATCAAATATGGAAAGAAATATCCAATAAATTGAAGAGTTAAAATTTAAAAAATAAATATCCAAATAGATTTAAATATTAAATTATGTAATTTTATTACTTTAATATAATGATTAAATATATAATTTTGAATATAATATTTGGATCCCTCCAAAATTTTTAGTTAAAATCTGTTATTGTCCAACATTGACCTTAAAGTTTATGGATTCAAAAATTGGACTCAAGTTTGTCTGAGTAATAGTTGATATTTAATTAAAATATTTTATATAAAAAAGATATTTTGATCGATCTTTGTAACTACTTTTCCTATAAATTAAAAATTAACTCAGAGGTTAAAGAAAACTATTTTCTGATTTCGGTGCTTTTCTTGACCTCGGTGTTTTAATACTTATTTTTTATTTCGATAAAATCATTCAATTTTTTGTTGTAACATTTATATTGAACTATAATATAATATATATTTGAGAGTATAAATATATTTACTGTGTAACGCAATAAATATAACTATCGGAGGAGAGTTTGAAATTAATTAATTTAATTTATGCGCGAACATTAATTAAATATTATTTATTAAAATAGATTTTAGATATAACACTTTAAAAGGTAATTAAGTGGAAAGCTAATAATTTAACAAAATTAACAGGTGCGTTTGTCGTACCTTCCTGAACATGTAGATTCATCACCGTATAAAGTTGACATGGTTATATCTCGAAATTATTAATTTTATTAAATATGAATTATTTGATTGTTTTTACTTATAAATTAAACATTTTAATTAGGTTTTATATTGAACTAGTAACACACGTCATTTTGAGGGAAGTTGAATTAATTCTGTATTGCTTTATGGGACAATTGTACTTAGAATATAGAAATTCATTTTATTAGATCTAGATGGAACAGAGAAAACCCTTACTCGTAGGAGTGCACTTAGAAATTGTGGTGGTACAGGAAGCAAAAGCCTTGCATGCTCTGAAAACCTTGATCCATCATCATGCACTAAACCGTTCCTGAGATTCTATTACAAAAATATCTTGTGAAATGGTGAATTAGTGTAGCAACACAATAAATATGCAGACCAAAGTTTGGCGTGACACAATTGTGTGAGAGAATGTATTGGTGGCATTGATGGAAGTTGTGTATGAGAGATAAAGTGAATGGATTGTTGAAATTTGAAGCACATCACCTCTTCATTTGGTGCTTATTTGTTAATCGCTGTATATAATTTTGCAGCTATGTGTTGCCTTCTTTCGCAATCGCCTAATCCATATCATTTTGCTGTATCGAACTTTGGCCTTTATCCCATAGTGCCCCACAAAAGTATGCTCCAACAAATATCAAACACTTTCTTAAATGAATGGCGTAGTGTGTTGTGCTTTCTATTTAAACCCAAACACAATTTCATTAACTCTCACATCATTATATCTTACTCCCACATCTCTCTCCAACCAACCTTCATATATGTATATTGGTTTTTAGAAAACGTAAAGTAACCTCCATTCACGTTGTATCACATCATTATATCTTACTCGCATTCTTTCAACTTCACTAATAGTTAATATGACTTTTCTTTCTATTAATTATTAAATATGTTTATTAAAAAGATTAGTATTAATATATAATTAATTTTGAAAAAATCATTAAAGAATTTATATTTATAAAATAAAAGACAAAGGGTTAAAAACTCCTTTTATGTTTAGTTATATATTAACATTAACTTTTTACCCAACAATATATTTTCATTGTTCAAATTAAACAACAATGAGTATTATTTATAAACTTTATTAGGTGTAACGGTAAGAAACAAAATATTAACTACATGTATATAATTTTAGATTTGGTTAAATATGTTTTTGTCTCTTAACTTTGAGTAAAAATTAGAATGAGTCTCTCTTTAAAATTTTAGTCTCCCATCTTTAGAAATGTGTGAATTTAACCTTTTTAACCAAAATTTGTTAAGTTCATTTGACATTTCAAATGCATTTCTCAGCTAATATTGAAGTGAAAATGTGTCAAATAATGTAAACAACTCAAATGTTATCATGAAATGCGTTTGAAAAGTCAAATAACTTAACAAAATTTGGTTAAAAAGATTAAATCCATGCATTTCTAAAGTTGAGGGACTAAATTGGGCAAAAGTTTCACTAATTCCAATTTTCACTTAGAGTTAAGAAAGTTAAGGAACCAAAAACATATTTAACTATTTTAAATTTAATGATTTAGTTCACACAAAATAAATTATTTGTTTATTTTCCATTTGTATTAAATCTTGTCATTAATTTATACTTTTTTATTCATATATTTTATCCAAAAGTTATGTTATGACTTAGACTACTTAATATAGTCTAAAAGTAAGATATTGTCCTGTACTTTTAACAATACTAAAAATATAGTCTAGTGATTCCTCCATGCATGAGGTCGATCATCAAGCAAAGCTCCATGAAAGTTGTTCAATGTTCATTAGGAGATCTTCTTCACAAAAGCTGTGAATTTGCTCTACGATTTGCTTCGTGATCATAGAAGAGGTTCACCCATGAAATTTTTGTTATTCTTTCGAGATTTCCTCTCCACTGAAACACTCTTCTTTTCCAAACAGTGCAGTTCGTTGCGCATGTCATGGTTGGACTTTAGCCACAAGTTGTTTCCTTTTCAGTAGAGATATATGCTTCATGCAAAAAGTTCAGCTTCATCCATGGAATGTTGGGGTTTCTCACCCTATCCCCCACTTATAAATAATTGCTTTTGCACTCCTCAAAAACATATATTCACTCATTCTCATCTCTTATCTTTATTTGGTCCTGGGTTATTTTTATCTCAAAGAGTTTTTTTTTTTGCTAGTTTTGAGTTCTTGGGAGACTTCTGAGAAGATCTTATTGTATCATAGGAAACTTCTGCAATACACTGCAAATAAATCCTTCAAGGCAATGATCATTCACGCCTCAAGAAACCCATCTTATTTGTGTTCTCATTAATTTATACAAAAATCTTAAGAACTTAATGACTGAGGACATGAACATCGACAACAAATCTACACAAAGAAGTCAAATCGCAACATAAACTATATTTACAAAATTGTTCTAAAAAATTAAAGTTTTCACTGACCAAACTTTTTATGCTAGAAGTTTTCAGTTTTACTCTTACCACTTCCAAACTCAACTCCAGTACACCCGCAAGACAAATTGAAGACTAGACCCATGTGAATTAAATGTATTGTCACACCTTGCTTGGCACATTATCTAACGATTTATTCGATGTGTATTGCTCTTATAAGGAAGCCAAAGACATTTGGGATTCTCTGATTCTCGAATACATTACTGAAGATTTCATTAAACAAAGGTTTGTCATAAAAAACTACTACCATTGAGAGATGATCGAACACAAAGACAACAAGATCCAAATCAACGAGTACCGCAAGCTGCTTAAAGATATTAAAGTAGGGAACATAGTCTTACCTGATGAATTTGTTTCATAACCTCTAATAGAAAAAACTTTCATAATCTTGGACTGACTACAAACAACAACTGAAGCATATGCATAGAAAAATGTCATTGCCAAACCTTTTCACTCATATCATGATCAAAGTACTAACAGAAAGGAATACACTATTGCAAGGGCTAAAGCATTGTCTACTAAGGTAAACATGGTAGAAGATAAACTAACTCTTTAAATGTTTGAGGAAAAACCTGATCACAAAAAGAAAAATAAATTTAAATATTATCATCCCAATGGATCTAACACCACTTTCAAGAAAAAGAAAACTTATTTTGTTTGAGGAAAGTCAAGCCACCATGCACCTTAGTCTAAACATGGAGTAAGAAAAGATAATCCTCATAAAGCAAATATAGTTAGAGGAGACTATGCAATTGTTGTGGTCCTTTGACAAATAAACATTGTGACTCTAGGGCCACTAGGCACATCTGTAAAAAAAATGTTTTCATCCGACACTACTGCGGGGGATGGAGAAGAACACGTGTATCTTGATGATTCTAGGACAACTCTTGGCACGGAAAAAGAAAAAGTTCTTTTAAAGCTCACATATGGGAAAACTCTAGCCATAAACAATGTGCTACATGTGCTATCTATTATATTTAATTTATATTTGTAGCATTGTTGGAAAAAAGTTGGGGTTAAGGTATCCTTTGAATCTGATATGATTGTTATGAAAAAAAAAGTGTTTGTGGGGAAGAGATTCCTGGGCATTGATTTTGTTGTATTTTGATTGTGCATACAATTGGAATGTTGTGTGGCGTACTTTGAGTGAGAGATACTTTGGTATGATCACATGAAGTTAGTCCCTTTTCAAACATGAGAGTAAGATCGTACTTTTAAATATTTGAGTGTTCTGAGCTTTTGTGTAAAGAGCTGTAAGGGAAACAATTATTGCCATTAAATTAATTTTTGCTTTATTCTTTTTAATATAATCACATATCTGGTTGGAAAGGATAAAGGCACTTATTGATATGTTTAACCTACTTAGCTAAATAACCAATCCTGATATATATTAATTGTTTGTTGTTACCCTTTTTGAGCCTAATTGTTTCGTTTGTTTACTCATAGCCTTTAAAGAAAAGATATTTTATCTCGTATCTTAGTAAAAAAGAATAGGTATGTGTTAAGTAGAACAAAGGTATGAGATGAGATCAGTTTGGAATAGGGTATAAACACCCCATCAGGGTATGAGATTGAATAAGTTTGGGGTAGACTTTTTTTAAAAACCCTATCCCAGGAAAAGGAAAAAGAGAAAAGACAACAAGTACCATGCACTGAAAAAGGGTTGTGTAAAGCATATCCAATTTTGAAAGGTTGATTTCAAAGGAGAATACTCATAATATAATGAATTATTCACATGTTATTCTCTTAAGGCTTAGTGGTGTCTTTGAATTCCTGAAAAACCCATTGTTCTTTCTAAACCAAGCCTCATTACAACATAGGTAGACATTTTGATCTTATCAATTATGTGAAGTGTATAAATTAGATGATGGGCAAATGTGAGTGATTATTACTATACACATGTGTGCTGAGTGAAACACTGAATTTCTGTGAGTTATTTCAATTGTTTGGTTATTATTTCTTATATTGATTAAGGATTGAAGTGGATAAATAAAAATCACACTATTCTGTCTTGAACTTTGGGGTTACAATTATAATTCTTTATTGTGGCATAATTAGGATTGAGAAGTCATTTTCACTTGAAAATATTTTGATCAGTTGGTCTGGGTTTTCTAATCCATAATTCTAAGCTTTCATGAGGACATGAAAATTCTTATGTTTGGGGTATTTTGATAATTGGTATTATCATGTTTTTATTTTTTATTATTATTTTATTATTATTTTTAGATATTTCAAGTATTATTTAATAAATTTGGAAAAGATAAATATTTGGTTTATATTTTGCAGATAAATGAAAATCTCATATATTTAAAAAGATTATCAATAGAATCAGTGAATATTACTAAATATTAACATAATATATCAAAAAAATCAATTATTTAGCGAGTTGGTTACTTCAATTACAAATCATAAGATTTGAAGAATATATCAAGGATATGAAATCTCTAAAGATTAAAAGATATATATATATATATATATATATATATATATATATATATATATATATATATATCAAGGATTATCTATTACAATTTATTCAAGTACAAAATCAAGTCCAAATTTTAGACCTTGCCCAATTATGAAAGTCTATAAATAAAAGGTCTCACATAGTTAAAAATCATTTTCGGTAGAGCCGCATTCTGAAGACTAGAGGCATTCATTTTAATCATTATTCTAGGATTCAAAATGTTTATGAGTAGCTAACTCCCTCATTCACGGGGGTTAGACGTAATTAGGGGTCGCAAAACGGGTCAGTTCGACCCGTGTTGGCCTGCACCGCCTTTGGCTTGCCAGAAAGGTTGGGGCGGGCTAGCCTGCCACTGGAAAACGGGGGGGCTAGAAACTGCAACCCACCCTGCCATAGGACGGGCTAGCCTGTCACTTTTTTTTATAATTTTTATTATAAAATTTGTTTATATATATAGAGCATATTTAATCATATAAATATTTTCTAAGCTTTTAATTGATCGATTAATATCTTTAATTGGATAAATTAAAATAATTATTATATTTACATGTTAAATTACTCTATTATAATTAATAATTAGAACTTAATTTGTAAGTGTCAATGATTTAAATTATAATAGTATTGTACTGCATATTTATATTTATACAAAAATGTAATATAGAAAATTTAATTTTTTTTATTTTTTTTTTAAATTTTAAAAATAAAAATAAAAATTAAAAAATCGATGCGTGTTACAAAATGTGAGTACGAGAGAAGAGAATATATATATATATATATATATATATATATATATATATATATATATATATATATATATATATATATTGTTTGGTATTTTTGTTTTGAATCGAATTATAAAACTTAATCCCATCGAAGCCTTTACCATATAGTTTCTTAAATCAAATTAATTGTTTTCATTTGTGAATTTTACTACCTTCTTAGTTTTAAATTTATTTTATTTTCATTCATCAAAATGTTTCCTTGTTTGAAATTTCTTAGCCTTCGTTAGTAAATAAACATAATTTTCTCAAAACCACATTAGTCTCTTGAGAAACGGTACTTGAAGTTTTCACTTTATTACTTATGCGATTTGGTACACTTATCAATCTCGTAACAAAGATCATCCAGGCAATCAGTTGTTGCAAGATCATCAAAGTTTGTTACTTTTGAGATGGATGAAAGTGAAGCTAAGTGGTTGAAAAGCTTCTTAGAAAACATTCTACTAAGAATGAAACCAACCTCATCTGTATCAATGCATTATGTTTGCCAATCAACAATAACTACAACTAAAAACCAAAAATACAATGGAAAGAATGTACATATACAATTAAGACATAAGATAAAGTAGTTGGTAAAGAGTGGAACAATTTTCATGGATTATGTTAAGTCAGAACGAAATCTAACAAGACGAAACCCCTAAGGAGAGACATGATCTTAAAAACATTGAGGAGAATGATACTCAAACCACTTGCAAACAAACAAGTGATAAAAACCTGACCATTATGATTGGAGGTCCTATGCACAATGTTAATATGAATAAAAATAAGTCACTTATTAGTTTTGCTAGTACTAAAATTAATTTTAAATCAATTTTGTTTCTTTCTTTGGTCTGTGTGTGTGTGTGTGTGTGAAAGTGCTAGATGCTGCATTGTTAAGAAGGTAAACTTCGTAGTTAGAGTATATGGTATAAGAATTTTAGATTTTAACAAAGTTTAATGATTTTCACATCCTTTATGGGTGGTGTATGATCTACAACATACGCTTGATGAAATCACTTGTATGAATGTTGAGTGGGGCCACTTGCATGAGATCTTGGAAAGATCTCTAAAGCACTCATGAATATCAAGCTCACACTTGGTCTAAAAAGTGCAACACACGATAATAACAAGATTTATGGTGGTGTATTGTGATTGATAAACCGCTAACACAAACTAAGTATTTTTTGTTCATATAGCTTGTTATACAAACTACATTGTGTGTTAGGTCTCTCAATCTATAATTGGTTCATATAACTTGTTATACCAACTTTGATGCATTACAATTTATATAAGACCAAAGATTTTCTTCTTTCACTCTTTCTATCTCTTACCTTTTGTAATATGTGAGCAATGTTGTAAAACAGAGCATTATAAAAGGTTTTTCCCCTTTCACTAAAAAGAAATTTGCCATGCTTTTTACTTCAGTGCAATTTTCTCTACACTATATTTGTGATAGCAGCCATGACCTCTCGATTCCTCCACACATGGTATCGATCTTTAAGCAGAGTTCCATGAAAGTTGCTCCATGATTACTAGTGAAGTTCACTTATGGAAATTGTCCTCCTCTTTTGAGATTCCCTCTCCACCTAAACACTTTTCTTCTCCAAACAATGAAGTGCCTTGTGTCATCGATAGACTTCAACCACAAGTTGTTTCCTTATGCACCACATAGAACGTTGAGCTTCATTTATGGAATGTTGGAATTTTTGGTCCTATTCACCACCTATAAATACAGACTCATACACTCCTCCAAAACGCATATTCATTCAATTTTACCTCTTATCTTCACGTCTCTAGTCATGAATTATTTTCTCTTTAAAGTTTTCTTACTAGTTTTGAATTCCTTAAAAAGACTAACAAAAATTCACATTTTATCTTAAGAGCTTGCACAATTCATCGTAGATAAATTTTTAAGAACAATGATCATTCATGTCTCATAAGAAAACTCATTATTTACATTCTTGTCAATTTATACAAAAATTATATATTAGCTAATGATATTGCTTTCATAACTATATTTTTACATTCGTTTTAATGGAACATTATATAGGAAAGACAAAAAAATCAAATACTTCTTTAAGATCAAATTAGTTAATCTAATAAAAATATTCGTAACTAATTCTTTAAGATCAAATTAGTTAATCAAATAAAAATATTCGTAACTAATCGTGTTTATTGTATTTTGTATTAAACATTTACCATTAGATCAAATTAATAAACACTTGATCTATCCATTAGTATCTAAGTCCAAATCATGTCTTTGATTTATAATATAATAATAGCTGAGTAGGAGATTATTGAAGAAAAAATTATTATAAGGTAATAATTATCGGTATTTTTTTAAGAAAGTTATATTTATTATTTTTCCTATAAAAATAATCTCTCTATAGATTTACGGTTAGTCGAATACTTGAATTTTTTGTCTTATAAAAAATATTAGAAATAGACAATTCAGAGTATGGTTTATGTACTAATTATAATAAAAAAAAGTTGTTAATAATTTATTAAAGAAGTAGGTATTGAAAGAACTGAGTCACTCATTATAAACCTATGATACACAGATACGATACGTATATTGGATATGACACGCATATGATACGTTGATATGCTAATTTTGAAAATAATAAGACACGACACGACACATGATATATGCATATTGAAAAATATACAATATCTTTTAAAAACATACAAAATATATGATTATTCTTGTGTGAATCCAAATTAAAATCAAATGTGTTAAATATTTTCAACATAAAAATTTATAAATTATTGCATCATAAAAACATTATTGGTTTATATATCATATACTTCATTGATAAATATTGGTAAAGTATCCTGAAATATCAGATACGGATACATGTGAAACACGGATACGTGACATAAATTGAAGTATCATTACATAATAACTATAAATTCATTGCTTCTCTGCCTTCAATTTATTAATGATTAAACATACATTTTAAATAATGAAAAGTTAATTCTGAAACAGTTTACTTTAAATATATTTAATAATTTTGATAAAAATATATTTTTAACTTGTCACGTATCATAAAACATATTAATAAGCTTTATGTATGATCAAGGTGAAAAGTATGAAATATTTATTGTAAAATCCGTTTTTTTATTTTATTTATTTTAAGACATATGGGCTCATTTAAATGAAAAAGCGCAAGGTGCGCTCACTTTCTTTTTCTTTTCTTCAAAAACCTTTTCAATTTTTCCACTCTACCTTTCCTCTCAGTTTTCTATCAAATCACAAAAAGCTCACATCTCTTCTCTTCTTAAAACAGAAGCTGAGTTAGGGCCATTAGGGAGTTCATTACATAGTTAAGTGAACATCTTTCTTTTTGTGTAAGTCGAAAACTCCAAATCCTCGTCTCTTATCTTTTGTTTCTAGTTTGGAGTCTTGTGTAAAAGTCTCATTTTGTCTTCCTGTGTTTTTACGTTTCAGTTCTTTGGGTTGTTCTGGGTGTGGTGCTCATCTCCACTTAGGGCTTCCATCTTCGCAAGTTCGTTTTCAATTGTGAGGTAAGGGAAGCTACAGTTTTCTTTTAGATTTCGAAATAAATTGTTTATCTTGATATTTGATTGCATCTTGATGTGTTGGATTGATGAATGAAATTGGAGTTGTTGTGTTCTTTTTTTTTTGGGATTTTTTGTTTTTGCATGCTGAAATTAATGAAAACTCGCTATTTTAGTTTAAGCAAGATTAGTCTAGTTTAAGCAAGAATTTCTAGTTTAAGCGAGATTAGTCTAGCCCAAGCGAGAAAATCTAACTTAAGCGATAATAGCATAATTCAACTTTGCTCTCTGTTCGAATTTTAGCTTAAGCGAGAATTTCTATCTTAAGCGAGATCAGTCTCGCCCAAGTGAGATAAATCTAGCTTAAGCGATAATTGCTCAAGTTAATTCCTTATTTTAACTTGTGATTGACTGAGTTAATGTTAAAAGTATGATGTATGAAGCTATGCATGAATGATGTGACATTTTTTTAGACCTGTACTTGATGTGTTTAGCTTGGGATGCTAATTATTTTGAGATAACATGTGGAATCTTGATGATAAAAGATTTTCAAGAAAAATTCTAGGTGATGGTGTGGTTAGTGTATGCCTTGATATAAGAGATGTCTAGATAAGGAAGGTATTATGAACTCTAATAATGACTCACTCACGTAGAGTAGAGTGATTATGTGGTGAGAGTGACATGTGATCCTAGTCTTGGGAGGTGTTTGATCCTGAGGCATATTGGGATTAACCTTGTGACTGATTGGGTGATAACCTCTTGTGACTAGACTCTACAAAGTTTAGAAATCAATACAGGTGCATACTTTCTTAGAATTCTATATCAAGTGCATAATCCGGATAATCAAATCTAGAGTAAGTTGGGTGTTTAATTGAATATAATTTTGTGAGTTAATGTTTCTTTTGTCCATGTATGTACTTATTGGGTGATGTACCTATGCATTTATATTTATGTATGAATGTTTGAATACATTAACTTACCCTTCTATCTTTGTGTTATGTCTTGATTGACTTTCCTTTTTGCGATGATCATCATTATTGATAGGAGCAGATAAGTAAGCACCGACTGATCATGATTAGGTGGAAGGTGATGCTGCTGATAGTTAGATGTTCGATCTGTTCGAATCTTTGAGTACTCCTTTTAGGAAGACTTTCTTTATGTAGTGTTTAATGCTCTCTATACGAGCATTCTTTTGAAAAACTATGAAATATATTTTGAATGACAGTAATGTTATTATACTATACTCTCTTTCGATGCTCGTTTATAATGCTTGGTGTGCTATTTATTTAATAACATTTTCTTCTATTAATGGGATGTCGCATTTCTTAAAAAGAAATAAATGGTGGTGTTTTTTTATTAATTATAATCATTAATGCTCTTACATTTTATCTTCATCAATTTGTTTTATTTATAAATAATTTTTCTCATGTTTTGCTCGATTTTTTTCTGCCTTATACTAAATCGAAAACAATATATGATTAATTTAACACATTTTATATCTAAAATTATCTTTAGTTTATTGCTGCCATACATGGTTGATACACAACTACTATACTTAAAGCAGCATAATTAGCAGTAATAATAAATCTGAATCAAAGAATAGAGGAGCGTTGGATGAGAAAACACGTGAAAGTAACGAAACAGATTAGTTAAACTTTAAAATAAGGATGAGTGGGTGAAGGATTTGGTGCTGAGAATAGGTGCAGCTTTAAATAAGCTAATTTTGATTAGGATGGATCAATTCAGGTACCATTATTAAAATTCCCAACTGCTTTTTACTCTCTATTTTATTCCTCATTCTAAAATTAATTGAAATTTAGTTTCAGTAACATTACTTATGCAAAAATATTTATTCAAAATTAAATAAACTGTCATATCTAGCTGCAATAATATTAATAATAATAATAATAAATAATAATAATACAAGGCGACAACAAAGAAGCTGTCTAGCTTTTCACTTGGTAACATAATATCTATGTCCCAATTGCTTCTGCAGCTCTGAAACACTAACAACAAAACACTTCCAGACAAAACAGCGCCTCATAATATCCACACCTTCTTTTGTGTCACAAAATTTTAGTCTTTTTTTTTTGTGCTCTCAAATAGTGTGAAGAAAAACTCCAACCATTGCAGTTGGAAAACATCACAATTCACAAGCCCGGTAAGACCAATTAAAATCTTCCGCACCCTTCATGGTCATGCTTTGCATGATGATGCCTTTGGTCTATGGAAATTTGAATAGACATGGCCATAGTGATTTGAGAGTCAGAGATTGATTTTCTGTGCTTCCATAATAACAAAGTGCTTCTGGTTTTCAGTCTTCATCCTACAAAGTCTTAGATACTATTCAGTATTCAGTAACCAAAGAGATGCTTCTCTGAGAGCCTTTATCTAGTGGGATTCCTCACAGATATTGCCATAACTCAAAAAGGTTAAGCTCCTTCTCTATTATTTATTGTTCATAACATAATAGAAAAAATAATTCACAACTTTTTCTTGCTTGCTTCACCAGTAGTACACTTCTCTGACAACCATCCAAATTCTCTGTCCTCAACACTCAAGTAAGTAACCATCCAGTGCAAGGAGAAAGCTTTTCACACGTCCGAGATGTTTCACCTCTATTTTATTCAAAATTTTCAAGCTCATTTCTCCAAGCTTTTCAAGCGGCAGAGATAGATTCTTCAGCTGAAATCAAAAGGGTACAAGAATTCTGAGTTTAGCACTTGAATTGTTTGTGTTTATGACGAGGTCGACACAGATAATGGCTCTTCATCACCGCTTCTTGCTTGACTCCAATTCAAGCACGCCTGCACCAAGTAACGTGAATAGGACAAGAGAGGCTTTCACAGGTGATGCAAATTTTGACACCAATATGGTGATTATCTTGGCTGCGTTGCTTTGTGCGCTTATATGTGCTTTGGGACTCAACTCAATTGTGCGATGTGCTCTAAGATGTAGCCGCAGGTTTGCTTTCGAGACCCCAGAGGAGACTGCGGCACGTTTGGTGGCAAAAGGCTTAAAGAAGAGTGCATTGCATCAGATCCCTATAGTTGTTTATGGTTCAGGTAGTGTCGGTATTGCAGCCACAGATTGTCCTATTTGCCTTGGGGAGTTTCTGGATGGGGAGAAAGTAAGAGTGTTGCCGAAATGTAACCATGGATTCCATGTAAGGTGCATAGATACATGGCTCCTCTCACACTCCTCTTGTCCTAATTGCAGGCAATCTTTGCTTGACCAACCCACCATTTCTGGAGCTGTTGCTGCAGGAAACAATAACTATGCAGGGAATGCTTCAGGAGGACCGGGACATGTGTCTTTAGCCGTGGTTGTGGAAGAGATTGGTTAATTGCAAACTTAGTCCTCCACCAAGGAACGGGTGAATAAATGGAGACTAGTTCGTTTAATTTGGAACTTGTTTTTCATGTTTACTGTGCATCTGTGTAATACTATGAAAAATTGAAGATATTGGGGTAGATATTATGTGGGAATAGTGCATGTTTGGATCATGGTTTTAGATCTCAGTCAGTGTTTGTGCATGTTTTTCTGGCATGAAAAATAGTGCTGAATCTCAAATGCTTGTTGTCTGCAAATAGATTGAAAAACAAAATATGCACAATGGCATTGTCTCCAGAAAGCAGAAGAGAAAAAAATATTGTTAATGAATGACTAGCTCAAACTTGGATCCATGCATGGCATTGTCTCCAAAAAATCGCAGAGAAATAGAAAAATCTTGTTCAGTTTTACTTGCTTCCGTTCCTAAAGTCTTTCCTTATGATCTGAATAGAGCTACAGTGGGTTTCAAAAAATTAAATAAAGTAGTTAATGCATATTTAGTTCATGATCAGCATTTGGATTGTAGAACTAACTAAATATATAACTGAATCTTAATGGCTTGTGACTTGGCAATCAATGTCAGAAGACCATCAATCACACATCCCATGAAAGAACACTTATTTTCTCTGCATGTCAAACCAAACATGGATGCTCTTTTCCACTTCCATGTGACTGGCATATTCTTTTGTAAAGGGAAATTCACGCGGTCCAAAATATTTCAATCGAAATAACCTTAATTAGTAGAGAAGAACAACCTTAATAAGCACAAAGATTAACCATGTCCTGTATAAGCACCTCAAAAAGTAAGAGTTGGAAATCTGATTCCAAATCTAAATCGGAAACTTGTCAATAAGAAATAAGCATAAAAGAAGAAAGAACTTCTTTTAAATTACTATCTTTCCACGTCGGTGGCATGTGGCAGACTCTCTCCTGTCAATTATTATTCAAAGTTTTTGCATTGATAGATAGTTCTTACACCTTTTACAGTTACTATGCATCTGATATTTTGAAAAAGTTCGAAGTTTGTCTTCTGTCCATTTTAGTGTAGATCACAACACAAGGCATAAAGAGAAAACACCCCTTTTCGTTTTACTTTTCTTTTCTAGTGAAGCTTCCATACAGCAACATCCTTTGAAGTACAACATGCATTTGGTGAATCAGGATTCAAGAGCATGACAACCAAAATGCTGTCATGGTGATGCCATCAGAATTGATAATTTGAAACCTGTCTTTATTCTTTTATAGTACTCTTGTCAATCAACCAAAGCTTTATTTAAATTCTCTCATTTTTATCCACCGCTTATAGGCTGAAAGACTCGGGCATTTATCCCAATTCCCATGTGTAAATCTTTAGTATCCGATGACAAGTATCATGTCACTAGATCAGTGGGGCACATATTTTGCTCAAGTTCTCTGCTCTTCAACTTCAAGGTTGTAATTTGAAAATAAAAAGAGAATACTCATCTTGAGCATGGTTAGAGCAGAGGCTCCAATAGCAGTAACACTTAGCCTTGGAGAGAATGAAATAACAGGTTCACTATAACACTGTTTACTCTTTAAAACAGATTTTAGATGTGTAATTTTACACATTTTGTGTTTCTGTCTTCTGATACCATTTCATGATTATTCTATTGCTGAAGCAATTGACTTTATTACTGGGGTAGAAGGGAATGGTAGCTGAGATTTGATTAGAAATTGAACTTAAAAACTGAGCTGCAAGTAACTCAAGACCAGATTTGACCTGCTTCTACCAACCTAACTTATCTTTGAGATTATAGATTTATTATGTGCGCTCAGAAAATAGCTGAAGTAACTGTGCAAGGTTGGATCATTAGATGGTATTAGAGCTTCTCCTACCATTCACATGCCATCACCTTGAACTTTTCAGACATTAAGTTTATGAAAGTCTCTTGTTTATTTATGAGACAAACTAAATATCTGTTCAAGTAGTTGGAAAATTAAGTTTCTTTATATCAAATGAATGAGGTCAGAACTAGAAAACCTTTTATTGAACTTTAGAATTTATAGGTCCATCATAATGCCTACATGGCTACATGTGTTTGGTTAACCTATGGTCTACTCCAACATTAAAATCCTTATTGATTTTATCATAAAATATAAAACATAATGGGTAAACATTTTACCTACAGAAATATGTTGAGTGGAAAGAAAATGAGAAGAAAAGAGAATCATTGACTAAGTTAGTCATTACATAATGAAGAGTAGTTTTGCCCATTAATTTAGCCTCTCTTTTTTCTTTCCCTGTTTGATTTGAAGGGCAATTTGAGTACAAGAGCGTATAAAACCAGATAATCATGATTGTTGTTCTGTTCACAGAAATGGAATAATCTCTCTTTCTTCATGCCCTCTAAATAAATATCCTTTGTGGGCTACTTGGACCCACATTTTGAAAATAAAAATTCATCCCAGCACTACCCATGGATTGCAACCAATCAATGAGAAATTAAATAAGATACTCTGTAGCTTGAAATTAAAATTTCTTTGGGCATTAATCAAAGATAGACCACTCACCATGTTTTCTCTTCCCCTCCTTGAGTTTATTTTCTCCTCTTACTTTGTGTTTGGATTCAAATCCTGAACGTGCCAGTCACTGTTTTTCTGTATCAAATCACGTTTAACAAAAAGTAGAAACAGATAAGATAAAGGGTCCATGAAGCCATGTTTGGATTTGGAGCTTTACATATTGAAAAATAGAAACTGATATATTTTATAGTCTGTGTATTGGTGTGAGATGGACCTTAGTATTCCGCACTACATAAAGACGACATACTTTTTCTTTGTTAAGAGAACATAAATGTTCTGTTTTTTTTGTACCATGTAGTGTTTACGTGGCTCATTATCCAGGTCTGGTGGGGACTAATTAAAAGATGGTTTTTATAGCCGCATAAAAAAACTTCCAATATAATTTAGTTGGTGTATCCCAACAAACTTAAGAAAACCGGTGTTTTTTTTTTGTCAACAATAAAACGAAAGCAGTCAAATTAAAACATAATTATATTGAGGTTTAAGTTTCAAATATTTTTAAACTAAACGTGTTTTATAACAGGGATTATTTTTCATGTATTGTTCATATGAATTTTTTTGTATCATCAACGAATTAGAATTTATTGTATTGTAGATTTAATTTTAAATAATTGTTATAAAAGTCAAATATTTTGATATGCCTTATTAAAGTACAGTATATGTATTTTATATGTATCTTAATTAAATTTTATTTATAGGTTGTGTTCTTTTGAGAGTAATTACTCTTTAAAGGAGATTGAAAGCATTGATCTAAGGTATTTATTTGCATTATTTTGTATTGATTTGAGAGCGATGCAACGTGTCGATTTGAGATATTGGTCACCTAACATTATCTCGCTAGGTACGAGGTACGTGAGATTTGAGAGTGGTGATGTTTATTTTACTAAAATATCCTCATCCATTTATTTGAATAAACCAATGAAACTCTCTCATTTGGATAAAGAGCTTAGTGAACTAGACCTGATGAATGGAATGGATTCCATTTTAAATGAAATCTATTTTGTTTTTTGTGCAAAAGTCGTGGAATCGGGTCTGTTTCACTTGTATTGTGTTCTGTTTTGACCCATGGTTTCTTTTACCCTAATACCTTTTCAAATCAAATATATTATAATAATTATTTTATTCAATTAATAAATATTATTAATAAATTTATTCATGATGAAAAAATATAAAAAATTAATTACAAATTATCTAAATATCATTTCATATTACTTTTAACACCAAGGATAATTAGGTAATATAACTTTTTCATCTATTAAATTTAATTTTTGATTAGTCACATCAATCAAACCGTTCACAAACTTTAAAAAAATTTACTCTCAAATCTACTTTACTATCATTCTCAAATCCTCTCAAAAGAACAACATAAACTTCACCCTCAAATCAACCCAAATCAATCATCTCTCTCCTCCTGAAATCATTCCTCACAAAAAGAACACACCCTTATGCTATGTTCATTTGAGATAATTTATTGTTTTAAAGGAAATGGTAAGATGGAATAAGTGGTGATAAACACATTCGCTTGGCTTGATTCAAGAGTGAGTGAAAGCGAGTATTTGTGGGATGTTACACTTTTACAATCTCACCTATTATGAACATATTTAAGACAATTATCTAACTAAAGACCATTTACTCCTTGTACTTGCTTTATTCACGTGCGTGTAAATAAATAGAGAGTTGGATCCGATCCATCACGTGTGGAACCAATCCACTTAACAAGGGATCCAATCCTTATAACGTTGGAATCAATCCAATAGAGAAGGGATCTAATCCCATGTATGGTTGGAATGGATCTGGACATGAAAGGAAGGGGATTCGATCCTATTATTTGCAGATCCAATCCCTAATGCACTGGATCCAATCTTCAAACTCTAGAATTGATCCGCTTCGTGACAAAACATGGTTGTTTTATCTTGTTTGCAAGTTTTTTTACCATTGCAGTGGTAAAAAAAATTATCAAAATAAATATAACTCATACAATTATCAATTTATATTACTTATTATATAAAGGGCAAAATAGTAATCTATATATTACTTCTATTAAATTTTTTTTTTTAATATATCAAATCAATCAAATTAGTCACAAACTTTATAAGCCTTACTTTCAAATTTACTCACAATCACCTCTAAATCCCTTAAAAAAACAAAATACAATTCACTCTCAAATCTACTTAAACCCATCTACTCCCTCTCTCAAATTCATCAACTCAAGTGAACACGCCTTTAATCTTTATAATTTAACAATAGTAACTCGTCAATTTTATGTAAATCTACCATGTAATTCCCCAAAATCATCATTTTTAATAATAATTAAATCAAAATTTGTGACCTTATAATCCGAAAATAAAAAGTACTTGCAACATACCTTAAAAAATGTGTTATTCTAAAGTTTCATTAAATATACAAGAAATAAAAACAGTTCAAAAAAGTTTGTTCTGGGAAATTTGTTTCCGAAAACTCATTCCAAAAAACCTGTTGCTAAAATTTGGAAAGTTTGTCATGAAAGATTCTTGGTAATATGAAAGTCACAATTTAAATATATGATAAAAGAATAGAATACTTATTTTAAAAATCAAGGAGGTGTAATTAGTAATTATGGTGATGCTGGAAGAAAAACCCTTAAAAGTGTAGGATTTGAATGGCCTCCCGCTTGAGTTGGGTGTAATGAGCAACTGTAACCCAATTCAGTTTAAGCTGCTACATCACAATTTAGGCTACACTTGAGTCATTTCATAGTTGGAAGGTATTGTCTTAAATTTGTTCTTTTATAAATTAATTTACACAATTTTTTTATATTAATTTATTTTAAATTTTATTATCAAAACTTATTTTAGTTTATAAGAGAATCCATTTTAAAAAATATATAAAATACTTACTGATAAATTTTTGGATAGAAAACTTTTAATAAATACTAGAACTATTACTCAATCAAGTTTTAGATTATTTGTTTACTTCAAAATAAATCTGGACTCTAGAACCCTTCTGTGTGAAACCATGGTTATAAAGTTACGTTAGCATTTGTAAATGAAAAATGGATTGATTAAAAAAAAAAAAACCTACATTACATATGCTTGGCTATTAAATTGATTGGCAAGTACAGAAATCAAAATCTTTTTTACGTAGTTGAGCGTGTTAGAAAATTCTCTTAAAATATCAAAAAATTTATATACAGAGGTGAAAATTAAAATTTATTCATCTATAACCCACTAGTAAGATTTCTGTAACAGGTTCAATAACTTGTAAGGGTAGTGGTTGCAGATTTTGGTTTTTGGTAGTCTTAGAAAATACTGACCTTCAAAAGTAAAAACTCAAACTTGTAGTGTAGATGATGTTGATTTATTATGTGTTCTAACCAGATGAAATGAAGAATAATAAGCATACATAGAGCACTTAAAAATTTCACAGGATTAACATTATTCAGAAGTAGAGATCCTCAAACATTGTGTGAAGAAAAATCCAATTACTACAACTTAACAATACAAAACATTACTCCAAGATTAAGTTATGTTCACTTGGAGAGCTCCTGAGAAAAAGTGGCAGCCAGAGATTGAATGGTTGTGGAAGACACTGCCCTTGAGCCACCAAGGTACCATTTCTTGATGGCCTCCACCACATTGCCATTCTCTAACACAAACTTGGAGTCTTCTTTCCCCTCCAAAGATACCACAATCTGCATAACAATCAAGCCATTTTAACTAAAAGGTTAACTCAAATGTAATCAGCAACAAGTTGATAATGATGTTTTACCTCAGCAGTAGCAGAATCTGCTGGGAAATGGTATGTGATGACAGAGTGCTTCTTGAAGTACTTAGACTGGAAAAATTCAATGACTTTTTCCAAAGCCTCTTCTTCTTCTTCCTCATATTTGTCCTCAGCTGCCAACCTATCCCTCACAGCACTCTCAATCTGAACCCCATATTGTGCACCCTTTATCTCTTTGATCACCACAAGTCTAATAAACTTTTCAACCGGAGCTGTATATACAATATGTTTGATCATTCATTAGCCTTTATAATATTTACCTTAGAAACCACATTAACAACGTTATATGACAGCACCATTAAATCATATCCTTATTATGTCTATGATCAGATGACATCTTATTAAACTGATATTCAACAGAACTTTAGAAAACACTTACCAGAAATAAGAGCATCATAGAACTCATCATTCTCTTCCAGCTCCTTTGCCGGTTTTCCTTTGAACTGCTGCAAGTGACTTACTACTTCAGGCTCGAAATAGACCCCGATTGAGTAGAATTTCACATGGATAAAGTGGATCTCCATGTCGGTGATTCCTGATCAAAGAGGGAAATCAAGTTGAGTCTACTTGCTACTCATAAATGAATCAAATCATAGCCAACACTCCAGCACTTATATTGGTGTGGAACAAAGATTTTAAGTCTATGATCTTAGATCCCTTGCGGTATTAATTCTTAACTTGGATGAAAACATTTAAACATCAGAATTCAGAACACTATCAAATCTTAACCTCATCCCATCTTAAAAATCAAATTAAGAAAAATACTTCATAAGAGCATAGCAGAAACATAGGTGCAAGTAGAGGAAACAGGTAAACTAACTTACCATGACCCAGCAGAGACAGGGACTTTGCAGCAGTGATCTTAGAAGGATAAGAGATTTCATCAACCAACACCTGTTCTGTAGCCACTGAAATAAAATTCACAGAAGAAACAATATTTCTCTTAGACAAAAGCACAAACAGATTAAAATCAATAAACAACATTCAACAAATCATTGGGTGGAGGGAGAGAGATCTTACTAGTTAAATTTGATATTGGTGGAGTTGAAGAGTAGGAAGAGCTGAGATGAAGAAAGTGGTGTGGCAAAAAGGTTGAGTTAATTAGAGTGGATATTGAAGGCTATTTATTTAGACCCTCTCTTCTTCAGAAGTCTGAAAATAATGTGGTAGGTAGGTAGAGCCAAGTTGGTCTTACACCTGTGAGTTGGTCAATTGCTAACTTTCTATATTATTTAAGGTTGGCTATTCCCTTAAACCTTTTTATCCACCCATCACAAACAAATGAATAATATTTCATTTTTTGAAATATACATTCCATTTGCACAAGAGGGTTTCCAAAGAAATTAAACTGTAACATTTAAATGGTGTAAAAAAGAGTTTTTTATTTTCAAGAGATAAATATGATGAAAAATGGTTGACGGGTATATTTTTGCATTCAAAGTTGATGCCTTTGTTTGACTAGTTGAGAAGTTCTTAGGCCATCGATGGGGTAGGTGGCACGAGAGCCACCGTTCATCCTACCAACCCATCTATAAACAATTTTATTTTCTCCACCTTTTTTTGTACTCTTCTAACACATTTGCATTATGGGTCTAAAATGCAACTACTGCAGAGTCAAAGAACAACACCACTTAAACAAGTTGGGTTAGTACATGTATGTTACCTTTTATATGTCTCTGTTTTTAACATTTACGAAAGAGAAAAATAACTTGAAAGCCAGAAAAATATTGTAAAGGAAGTCATTGAATCTGTTAATAAAAAAATATGAATCATTGATGAAGTTGCTGAATAATTCACATTATGTAAATGGTGACAGAAAAAAAATTTGTTGTGATAAGTTCTTGAATCCAGTCATGTTCCCTGTCTTACCTAATTTCAGAAACGAATTATTGGTTGGACATGGGAAGAGGATGCTACTTTTAGATAACTACTTTTACATCTTGCTTTGGATGTAAAGATTGAAGTTTCTTAAATTTATATAAAAAAATTGAATTATTTTGAGTATATTTTAATGGAAAATTATGTTTTGACAATTATTTTTTAGGATATTCTTTTGCGACGGTGTTTGTACTTTTGTTTAAGTTCACCGAATGGGTTGGTACCTTCGTTGCAAATACAGGAATCTTCTTATTGCTTTTTGCATTATTACTCTTAATTTTTTGTGTAAGTTTTTATTAAGTAGTAGAACATATTCATAATGAATTTTAGGACCTTATTTCAAACTTTATTTTATATCATTAAAGACACTTCTTTTCGGAACTTTATTTTTTCAAATAAATAATAACTCATTAGTTTTATTTAAAAGATGTGATTTTGAAATAATAATTAGAAAAAAAATTACTGTTTGGTCCCTATCCCGCTTAATTAAAATGTTTGAAGTTGATCTCCGCTCTTACATTGTGTTCACGTTGAGAGAATTAATGTTCGAGGAGACGGATTGGTGAATGAATACCTCGTTCATTTTAAGGGATTTGCGTGTGAATGCGAGCACGAATACGCGTGATATCGAAAATCCACAATTCATTCACTGACCAAGAGATGTGCAGGTAAACAATATAGTATTTTTGTAATTTTACGAGAATAACCCTATTTTAGTTAGTTGGAGTATCTAAGATTTAGTTTGAAAATATGGCATACTAGATAAGATTAAGATTTAGTTTGGTTTGTTAATATTTGATTTGTAATTGGCTATATAATAGCCTATTCTCCGTCAATAAAAATACCACAGTAAGTTACGTTGCATATCCTATTAGTGTGTGAATTTTTCCAACAAAGTGGTATCAGAGCTTTATGCTCTGAGTACCGAGTGAAAAAAAAGAATGAGAGTGAAAAAGTGTGAAAAAGGAAGAAAGGAGTGCGCCTGAGTGAGAGATGGCTAAAGTTGTGAAATGGGTTGTCGTTGTAACATCCCGACAAGATATTACGGGTTTATATAATAAAAAATAATAATAATAATAATAATTAAAAGTCAATTAATGAAACCTCATTTCCCAAAACGCAGGAAATTTAAAACTTTATTTCATTTATAAAGTATCTCAAATTCACCTTATAAACTCAATTATAAAATAAATCCATGTTCATAAACCAAGGTTACAATCTGTAAAATCCATAATAAAACAACTCTATAAAATCTTCCTAGCTAGCCCCTGCTCCATCTCTTAGCCTCATCAAATCCACTTGCAACATCATCTGCTCTCGTGTACCGCATACACGATCATCGCCAAACACTCAAATAGGGTGAGTTAATATCAAACAAATAATGTATATAGAACATTTATATATATATATATATATATATATATATATATATATATATATATATATATATAAATACAAATATACCAAAGGAATTCCATCCTTTGTTTTCACGCCACATGGTCACCACCATCTTAACCGTGTTCTACGTCTCCTAATAAGTATCTCAAGATGTCTTGTTGCCACACCTACCAGCCACAACTAGTAGAGCACGTGCGAAAAACCATGCTACAGATCACACACCGTAACACCAGGTGGAGTTCCCAATACGAATAATATTTGTAACGTCTCAAGACTACCAAACTCGTCATCTTATTAATAAGGAAGGCAATCTAACTGGACCCATCTGTGCACACCACAACGTGTACACTCACATCGGCAACACTCGCCAACTCGAGCCACAACTCAAGAGTTTCTCATGTTCATTCGCCATCTCGAGCCACAACTCAAAAGATGTCATTACGAGCCACAACTCAAGGAATTCACGTGCTTAACCCCTATCCCGAGCCACAACTCAAGGGATACGTTCCAAGCCACAACTCAAGGAACACCAGCAAGTCTGCCTTTGAATTACCATAGAAGCCTTGTAGATCACGCACCACAAAGCAAGCAACACATGATTTTGCTGCAGCAATACCGCTTGGCGCTACTCACGAGGCATCAGGCGCTTCCCACCTCTAGATCGCCTGGTGGGGGACACATACCGCCAGGCGCGTAGCGCCTCTAACAACACCAACGTTGCAGTCATCGTTTAGTGGGACCACCCTCATAACCAAGCAAACGTGTTCCAGGAGCCCATTGATATTGATGCTATTACCTGGTGGTGTCGAATTTACCGCCAGGCGCCACACCAGTACAACGACTAATATTGGTTTTGACATTCCAAATCCGTTGGCACACTCTCCATAGGCACCAAACACCGCATTGAACTTTACCAGGTTAACTAATTCCATATCCACTTGATTCACTTGTCACTAATCTCCTTATTACCATTTATATTCGTGAATCTAAGATTTCCAATAATGAAACTTATTTAACCTTCCATATTTGTCAATTCACAATATGCCACTGTTAGTTTTATGCCCTTGTTATCTGCTAATTACCCAATCATTAGCTAAGTCTCCATCATATATTATATGACATAACCATATTTATACCATTCTTCCAACTTGGCAATTCCAATTAGTTTTACAACTCACATTTGCTCTAGCAACATCTTATCATGAACAATACCACAATGTTTATACCACACTTATTTCCCACTTGCAGTGCAACTCCTAATGCACTACATTAACATTCTTTTCCCATCCCAATCATATAATTCCCACCTCTAACTACTACCTATCATCCCAGAGCTTCTATCCGATTACTACTTCCATTCCACAGGTAGCAAGAACCTGGCCCCCCAAAAGTCCAAAACCATTAGTAACTTCCACAACCATGTAGAACTCTAGGCCTCTGAGATGCCGCTAGGCGGTGCATGCAGTTTTAGGCAATTCCCCAGAATTTCTGCACTTGGAATATCCTCCTATAGTTTTCTTGGTACTTCCTTCTACCTATCCTCACTGTTTCGTACGTGAGCATGATCACGTAACACCAATGTTCAAACTTAACTATATCCAACATCGTTCCATTGTCAATTTACTATAATTATACTTTAATCATAAAAGTCCCCAATTTTTCCAACCTTAAAATTTGTTCATATCAAATGTTATCCAATTCACTTCCAATCATAAGCGAATTCAATTGTTTTAGTTTCCAATAGCCAACAACTGACAACTCACTCAGTTCCCAATTAAAAAATTAATCCCAAAACCAACAAAAAAAAAACATGAGAATCGAGACATACTACTCGCGTCGCCTGGCGGTTTGATCATCACCGCCAGACCCTTCATTCAAAAACCCAGAAACTTGGTTGGCATACATGTGTCGCCTGACGGTCAGGCTCGTACTGCCACGCGGTTCCTCATATGGAACCCAAAAACAGGCATAAATGGTATGGGTCGCCTGGCGGCTTTGAAGGTCCGTTAGGCGGTTTCTGGAAAATTTACATAAACGTGAAATTGCACAGTTTTAATCTAATTCAGACATCCAAATACTCAATCAATCATACAATTATTCACGCACATAAACATTAACGAGTAGAACTCCCCTAACTTGGTTCCTTTGCTTAAACTTGGAGATTTTTTAGAGTTCCTCCTTGATCACTATGCCGCCTAGCACTCCTTCTCAATTCAGTTCCTTGCTTCACTCAATCCTCACAATACACTCTCCTATTTCGTACTCCTCTCACTATGCAGCAATGGTAAGCACAAAAACCTTTCTTCTCACCCAAAATTTTCCTTTTAATGGCGCCTTAATGGTAGATTAATGCACTAAAACGAAAATTGCCATTAACTAAAGTTTAATTACCATTCAAGGTCCATTTAGTGGCTGCTTTCAGTGCCAAAACTAAGTTTTGCAAAAAGAAAGTTAATTTGATGCATAATCATTCAACCAATTCATGTTTCATGATAATTCATATAATTTTATGATTATATTATCACTCAACAGGATCAAGCATATTATTAAAAATAATAATAAATTAAATAACACACAATTGGCATACATAGGACTCAAACCCAAGTACTTTTTGCACAATAAAGTACTTTCAACCAATTGAGCTAATACTTTTCCACATCATACATGTCAAAATTAAATGTCATAAAGGCTCCTACTACCCGCATTTATTAATTAATTTCCACGGTTCTTATAGTCACAATTGACAAAGAAAACCAATTATGACAATTGGTGTCTACAGATGAAGACTCTTTTGGGATCCCAAGATATTTGGGATCTAGTGGAGACCGGGTACGAAGAACTTGTGGATGATGCAAATCAGACAACGACCCAGATTACCGTGCTGAAGAAGACGTGAGCGAGAGACAAGTCGGCTTTATATTTTTTGTACAATGTTGTGGACAAGTCAGGCTTCGAGAAGAATGAAAATGTTGTATCTTCAAAGGAAGCATTGGATATTCTACAGGTTGAATACAAAGGAACCGACCGGGTCAGACAATTCTAGCTTCAAGCTCTCAGAGGAGAGTTTAAAGGGTTGAATATGGAAGATAAATAGCAGATAACTGAGTGTATAACTCGAGTATAGAAGGTGGCAAACAACCTCGGTAGAATGGAGAGCCAATGTCAGCAAGTCGGGTTGTGGAGAAAATCCTAAGATCACTAATAAATGATTTTGAGAGCATCGAAGGACCTGTCAGTTCTCACAGTGGAAGAACTTGCGAGTCATTGGAGGCCCACGAACAAAATAAAGGGAAGAAGCACGACCCGCGTGATCAAGCATTACAGGTGCAACTTGATTTGAATGAAACTCGAAATACTTGGAGCAGAGGTCTTGGAGGCAGAGGACGAAGTGATAGAAGGCGAGGTGACCAAGGTCGAGGTGGACAAGGTCTGGGTGGACGTGATAGATGATGTTGAAGAGAGCACAAATTAGACTAGGCAACATAATTGACATGGTCGTGGTCAAGAAAGGGCTAAGGAGATCGGTCCAAGTCAGAAGTGGAATGTTTCAGGTGTGGCAAGTACGACCATTACGCAAGAGAATGCAGATTGGCAAGTTGCTACAACTGTGGCAAGGTCGGTCATATAGCAAAATATTGTCAATCGAAAAAAAAAGGAGAAAAATCTTCTCACAGAGGAAGACGGCGAGGAAGAGATAGGGATTTTAATGATGATGCAAAACGCAAATGCCAAACTCAAGAGCGGTAAATCAGATGCCGAGTTGCGTTCAGGCCATGTGAAGGAAAAGAGATCAGGTGATGAGCTTAGTCCAGGTTGTTTAAACTTGGTCTGGTATCTGGACATAGAAGCGAGCAATCACATGTGTGGAGATGAGAGTTTCTTCAGCGAACTCATCCAGATAAAGGTCGGAGTAGTGTCATGTGGAGATTATTCCAAGATGGTGATAAAAGGGCGTGGAACAATCTGACACATGCATAAGGATGGACGGGTTGGAGAAATCAGGGATGTCTACTATGTTTTTAAGCTAAAGAGTAATATTTTAAGCATAGCTCAGATAGTAGAGAAAGGAAACCCAATTCTTATAAAAAACCAGGTACTGTACTTGAAGGACAAGCATGGTCGGCTAGCAACCTGGGTAGAAATGAAGAAAAATCGGATGTACAAATTAGAGTTGAGCATCTTGTAGAAAAGGTGTTTGAAACGTGTGGACAGTGAAAGCGACGTAGGATCCGTTCGGAACGGCGTGGTGAAGAAAGAGATCGGTAAGCAAATTAAAGTAGTGTTATCTGAAAGAGAAGAGACAACTAATCTTGCAGAAGAAGTTGAAGAAGAATCAATGTTGTTGATGATGGGATGTAGCTCGGGAGACGAGCACAAACAAGTGAATAAGTCGGCAAGAAGGTTGAGTGTCATAAATCATTCCAATAACATGGAGAGGTCATCAAGATGTGCAGATAGCTCAAAAAGCTTGGCAGAGAATTCGGAAATCTCAAATAGCCCGAAAAAGCATGAGGCCAACTTAGTTAGCTCGGTGGGAAGTCCAAATTGCTTGATTAAGTTGGTGGAGCAAGTGGAGTGCCCAAATCATTCAGGGGAGCAAGTGAACATCTCAGAAAGCTTAGTAGGGAGCCTATGTAGCTCGGTAGAACGTCTAGATAGCTCAGATAGCTCAGTGTCGATTGTGGATAGCTCAGATCTTGAACAAGAAGAGCAGTTGTGTGCCGAGAAGGATCTGAGAGTTGTATTGGAGGTGCAAGTTGAGAAGTGGCAATTGTCCGATCTCTTAACGAGAGCTCGACCTATTCAGAGGAATTCAGTTAATGACAAGTTGGCCATAGAGAGAATAAAGAACCCAGCAAAGGGTAAGTCAGCCAAGGTTAAGATGAAGTCGTTCAAAGAGAAGATCAAGTCAGTCAAAGAAGAAAGCAAGTCGATTACAGAGATAAAAGATTGTTCGGGATGAGAAAAGAAAAAAATTTAAGATTACGAGAGAGTTTTGTTGGATAATCTTTAATTTTGTTAGATAATCTTTAAGTTATGCTTTAAATTATGAAGTTGTTTTTATTTAGCAAAGTGATAGGATATTTTATATTTGATATATTAATTTTAAGTTAGTTATTATTTTAGTTAGTTGAAGTATCTAAGATTTAGTTTGAATAATATGATATACTAGATAAAATTAGATTAGATTAAGATTTAGTTTGCTTTATTAATATTTGATTTGTAATTAACTATATAGTTCATTCTCCGTCAATAAAAAATGTCATAGTGAATTACGTTGCATATTGTGTGAATTTTTTCAAACACACATTCCATAGTTAGATAAAAAGCATTCTAGATTTTACGATTCATTAAAAATTTTGTATTCCGATATCGTAAAATCTGAAATATTTCCGGTTTCGAAATCACGTTGCAGATTTCTGTATGTTAACTAACCCAAAATATATTACAAATTTAACAATTCGAAATATATTATAAATCCAAAAAACTCATTACGGATTATACTGTTTCAGATTTGCATTTTGCAAACATAAAATTCCGATGTTTGATATGTCGATATAGGCTTAGTTGTGTTATATTGTAGTAGGAAACAATTTATTTTAGTTTTATACATGACAAAAAGAGAGTAATAATATTGTTCTTAATTGAATGTGGTGGTCTGGTTTTTATTTCCAGAAATGGAAGTGCAGACACATCAATGGAGATGGGACGTTGTTTTGATGGAAGGAAAAAAATTAAGATTTTTAATACTTTTTAATTTAGCATTGTTAAGCCATTTTCTAAGAATATGGGGTGCAGGAAGAAAATATGGAGGTGCAGGAAGAAAGAGCCTTCCCACATTAATCTTTTCATTGCCAAGAGGCTCGAAATTCCACCCAAGGTTTAAGCCTTTCTTTTTACATCTCCGTAATTTTAACAAGCACCTTACAAATTTGAAAATTCCAAATTTATTCTACGGTTTAAGTTTCAAATTGCCTAATTATGAGATGCTCCAGATTGAATTATACACTCTGAAACGTTAAAATCAATACTTTTGGATGTTTCAAATTATACGATTCAAAATATAAATTTGTATTATGAAATAATTTAAAATACAATTTATATTATAGAATGTACTATAATTTGGAATATAAATTCATCTTCCAATTGGAGGAAGGATTTGTTGGCTTTGAGCGAAAGGAACTACACTTACAGAAAGAGAAACTACCATCGGGAAAAAGATGAAGTGAGAAGATAAGCACATTTTTGTCATTTCATCACCCCATGGGGGGTGCAAGGTGAAATTATCGGAGTGCAGGAGCAAAAAATGTTCCTTCTTGTTCTGTTGTTTACCTATCAGCTTATTCTTTAGGCCTTATTCTTTAGCCTTGCAATTGGACTCTGTACTTGAATTTAATTTAATAAATATACACTATAAAGCTTATCTATGCATAAATGTAATAAGAATTTATGTTTAACACCACAGAATTTCCTTAAAAGATTAGAACTCATGCTTGTCTATACTTTTAAAAGGAAAAAGTAAAAAAATAAGATTAGATGATTTCTAAAATAAAATTAAAAGTGAGTGTAATCATAGAAAGTAAAATAAAACATGAAAACATTTGACTTTTTGTGCTTTTATATATAATTATAGATGACATAAATTATTATAATAGTATATATAAATTAAATTTTTATTGTATGGACTAAAAATAAAAGTAACAGACAATATAGTATGCTTGCAACTATCCCAATATCATTACTTAAAATAAAATGAAGTATCAAATAAACATGGCCAAATGTTTTCTTATAAAATAAACAAATTTAAGCAAGTATGGCCCAACTATCAAATGAACCATCCTTTATTTCAAGTGTTACTCCCAACTCAAGGGAAATTGGGTTAGAGTTGCTCATTACACCCAACTCAAGTTAGAGTCCATTCACACCCTACACTTTTAATGTAGGTTCAGCTTTAACTTTTTTTTTTTTTTTTTTTTTTTTTTTTTTTTTTTTTTTTTTTAATTTTTTGGTATTCAATGAAACTTTAGAATAACTCTTTCTTTAGGTATACTACAAGTACTTTTGATTTTCAGATTATAAGGTCACACACAACATTTAATTTATTTATTTTACTAAAAATCATGATTTTAAGAAGTCACAAAATGACGTATTTGCATACAATTGATGAGATACTATTTTTGTCAATTTATAAATACTATATAAATGTTAAGTAGAAGGCATTCATAATAAAAGAAAAATATCTTCATTTAATCATAAAAATGTGGCACATTAGTATGTTTGACTTTTATACTGTAATAAACATTTTTAATTTAAAAAATTTGAAACTTAACCTCAATTTAATTTGATTTTCTTATCTTTATCTTTGGACGTTGGATTTCAACAATTTTAAGAAATTAAAATATTTAATAATTGAATTACTTGCACTTAATTTTTTTTCATTTCTTAAATAAGTATTTTGGATGAAATAATTGAAATATTTTAAATTTAAATTTTCTTGTTTGGTGTAAAATATTTAATTTCTATTTTACAACAAATTAAATTTTATGAGTCTAACTTAATTTAGCTTAACATTCAATGCAGTACGACTAGTCTTGACTTTTGATCCAAGTTAACCTTTAGCCTGACTCGACCTTCGACCTGATTTGGCCCGACCCGATCTTCGACCTGATCGGGTTGTTTCGGCTCAACCTTCGACCTGTCTTAGACGGGCTTGACCTTTGGCTCTGCCCTTCTCGACTCGACCTTTGATCCGATCCAGGCCGACCCGACTCAACTCGTCCCAATGGACATCCAGCTTGGTCCAACTCGATTTGGCCCCAAGCCGGTCCAACTCGACCTTCGGCTTGGCCCGAGACGACTCGATCTTTGGCGTGGGCCAATTGGACCTTTTGGACCCTTAGAGTTTTTTTTTTGTGTTAATCGATGAACAATTTCACACCTTGGAAAATTTCAATTTTCTTTTTTTTAATGTATTTCAAATTTCACTATTTTAGTTATTTGAAATACTTTCTTAAAATTCTTCAATTTCAATTTTCTTTCAATTTATTCATCTAAACATATCATTTTCCTTAAAAAAATTTCAAATTCTTCAAATAAATGAATTATTATCTTAAACTGCCTCATCCAAACACACCATAAAATTGTTGGGTCAAAACATTCGAGGAGGATGTGATGGTGGGAGTGGACATCCTCAATGGTCACATACTAAAAGAGAATAAATTTTACATAGAAAAATCAATATTCTTTACATGTCTTTCCAAAAAAAAAAAAAAAAATTTACCCATGTTTTTAAATCTGAAAAATTATAATTCAAAATTTCTAATGAAGCGTAGTTCGAATTTTCAAGGCATGAGTCTGAAAAATTAATTAATGAAAACCATCTTTAATGCTAAGTATAACATGTGCAAAAATTATTTTATTTTCCTTCACTTTTTTATGCGAATATTATTGTTACTATTGTCGATGGATCTAGAGTGACATCTAAGAGTCTAGAATGTTTCTTTATCCTCTTCTTTGATTCAATTGACTATTTTTTAAGTTGTTCTGCGAAAAGTAATTTGATTGGAGAATGACATGAGTCGCGAGGAATTTATTATCTAAAATTGAATTCATTTGTATCCCATTTTTCCATCCTTAAATTTTTTTCATAATCAATTGGATCACCCAAGTTTATCAAAATTGAAGATGATGGCTCCTAGTTTCAATCCCAACACAATAAAATTCAATTGCTCATAATGAATCTAACCCAAGAACTAGGAGTTGTTGTTCCTCCCTCATATCTTTTACAAAAGTGTTTAATAATTACTAGAGAAATGTTCTAAAGAAATTCTAGAGAAAAAGCTAAAAATTGCATACAATAAACAGAGCATAACTACGCTTTTATAGAATTTTAAGGCTTTAAGCTCTTATCATGGTGATCAATACCTGAGGTTTCCTTCCATGTCGACTTTTCTTTTAGCTTAAGCCCCTTTTGTGATGGTTAGCACTAGAGGTTTCCTCCATGGTTCACCTCCTAAATATAGTGCTCAAGGTTTCTTTGTTATGAATATTTCCTTCATGGCTTAAGCACCAACATTTACTGCTCAATTGTGAAAGCCAAACTGGAATTCTGCTCTAACTGCCTTTCAACGCTCAGTTACAACTTTGGAGCTCAAGCTGCCATTATTCCAAAAAGTGTTGCAATTCACACAAAATATATTAGATTTCCACATATATTGTTCTTCATACTTCATTTTGTATTTCTAAGTAAAAGCGGGTTGATTTACTAAAAGGTTTTGAAAAACCTAGTGTGGGTAAAGCGATAACTTTTATCAAGTAAGATCTTGAGTGATTGAGTGGTGTTGTTGTTGCTAGGAGAAGCATCCTTTGGGTGATTCAAAGGAGGTGTTTATTCTTTGTGTGATTCAAGGAAAATGTTTCTTCCTCTCTTGTGTGATTTAAGAGAGGTTTCTTCATCCTTTGTGAGACTCAAAGGAGGTGTTTGTCCTTGTGGATTTCAAGGGAGGTGTGTTTTAAATCTTAAACCTTTTTTATTTGTGATTTATTTTAGTGATTGAGTTAATCTCTTTTTTGAAAATTAACAAAAATTAACAACTAGGTCTTTGATATTAAAAGGTGAAAATTTTAAAAGCACAATTTTTATTAAAAACTCAATTATTAACATAAAGGAGGTGTGGCCGGTCAAAAGGAAAAATGTATCATGTAGGATTTCTACCCTAATCAAAGTCAAAAGAGTTTTTTTGCCATTATGAAAAAATAACTGTTAATGAATAGGAGAAAAAAGAAGGAGATAAGTAAATAGTTTTATAAAAACTTGTAAAAATAATTGTTCATTTTAAAAAAATTAACAAATAATTACTTGTAAAGGGTAAAGTAAGTTGGAATTATGAAATCTATCTATAATACAATTGAAGGTATCACAAAAAGCAAAATGTTACACGTGTCATCTTTTCAGCAATTCTTCAATTTCAGATTTCAAAATTTTTTTACCTCTTAAAGTAATTTGGACACATGTCATCTTCTTATCAATTCTCAAGCCCTCTTTCTCACTTTCCACCACACTCACTTTTTTCTGCTCTCTTCACCTTCCCTCTCTCGAACCCTACCCTATTTTTCGCACTCACCACTTCTCTGCCTCCTCAAACCCTAGCCACCTCTTTGTCGTCGCCTCAGACGCTCTCTCTCGCTCTTCCTCCACAAACGCTGTCCACCTCTCTTCCACCTCTAACATTGTCCACCTCTCTTCCTTCTTAAACGCATTCGACCTCCACCTCTAACGTTCTCCACCTCTCTTCCTTCTCAAACGCATTCGACCTCCACCTCTAACGCTCTCCACCTCTCTTCCTTCTCAGACACATTCGACATCTCTGCCGCCTCAAACCCTCTCGACGTCTCTTGCGACTCAAACCCTCCCCAGTTCTGTGCCGCATGAAACCCTACCATTTCAATCTCATATCTTCTTCGAATCACACTCTCCTATTCCTTCTCGCGGATCTTTTATTTCTGGTTTAGAGTGATGTTTTGCTCTCAGATTCATGAGCACCGTCAAGAACATAAAAAAGGTAAAAACTTTTCTGATATTTTTCGTTCTTCTACCATATTTGTTCTTCTCGCAGATATTTTCTTCTTCTCCAAGATCTGAATACTTTGAATACTTTTTTATGTTTTTTTGTCTCTAATGAATGAATGATTTTTGGCAGATAGATGAAATGTGTCAAGAACACAATAAAGGTTGAAACTTTTGTTCTTCTTGCGTTGTTCTTCTCGCGGATCTTTTGTTCTTCTCCCAGATCTGAATATTTTTTTATGTTTTTTTGTCTCTGATGAACGAATGTTTTCTAGCAGACGGATGAACTATTCCAATAACACAATAAAGGTCGAAGCTTTTCGTTCTTCTTGCGATTTTTTTTTCTTTTCCAGATCTGAATACTTTTTTATGTTATTTTTCTCTGATGAATGAATGCTTTCTGTCAGATGGATGAACGGGTTGAGGAACACAATAAAGGTAGAAGCTTTTGTTCTTCTCGCGGATCTTTTCTTCTTCTCCCAGATCTTAATAATTTTTTGTTTTTTTCTCTAATGAATGCATGTATTCTAGGATATGGATGAATTGTTCAAGAACGCAATAAATGTATAAGTTTTTATTCTTCCCACGAATATTTTCTCCTTCTCCTAGATATAAATACTTTTTTATGTTTTTTTTCTCTGATGGATGATTTATTTCTGTCAAATTGGTGAAATGTTTGAAGAACAAGATAAAGGTACAAGCTTTTCTTCTTCTCGCGATTTTTTTTCTTCTTCTCCCAAATCTGAATTTTTTGTGAATCATTTATGCTTCTACCACCTGTATGTAATGTTGTATGTCTTCTTTCTTCTTTTTTATCAATGCAGTTTTGATGCTAAATGTTGGTGTTGACAGGCAAGAATTATTATTTTTTTAGATTATTGGTGCTCTAAGATGAAGTTGACGAGGAAATGGTTAGTTTTTGAATTTTTCTTTCAAAATATAATCTTAAATCCAATAATTTAAAACAGTAATTGTTTAATTTCAAATAAGATTTCGTAATCTAGGATAATATTGCATATGAATGAGATTATATAATTCTAAAACTGATATCAACACATACATTACAAATATTGAGTTTTTTCTATGTCTTCGATTTGTTTTCCCAGTAATCCATAACTTTGTTCTCTGTATTTCTTACCAACTTTAGGCTATGAATTTGAGAGGAAGTTAATTAGAGCATGTTATCTAATTTAATAACTGTAATATAATATTCCAAATAATTTAATTCCTTATGTAAGTTATATATGTTGAATCTAACTCTAAAATACTTATGTTTGACAAATAGTTCTTAAAGAGTATGTACCGTAGTCAAAACGTGAAAAAGTTAATAATAATTTTTTTTATATAATTAATATATTTTAAAAGAAATTATTGACTTTCAAAATAAACATGTTTATTGATTTGGAATATTTTATTATAAATGGATTGTCATTTTAAAGTTGTTATCTACATTATTAATATTCATTCATTTATAAAATTACTTATATTTGTAATTTGAAGTTAAATTTAGAGGATTATTGAGTATAAAAATAATGATAATGAAAATATTTATATATTTTTTTAAGTTAAAATTTATAATTCTTTTTTCTTTTTGTAAATATAAACACACACACACACCTACTTTTCCTTTTCTATTTGGTTTGCAACCTTTTGATGAGTTTTGCATTTTTGATGTGCAGGTAATTATATGCAATTTTATTTGGTTGATTGATGGGTAACTTTTGATACTTACTATTAGTGTTGGCAGGCAAAGATTTGTTTTTTTGGAGGTTAGTCCTGCTATCAAAAGATGGAGTTGAAGAGTAAAATGAAACTTTAATGGTTAATTTTTGGGTTTTTTTGTCTTCTCTGATTGTCTGTTTGAGTGTTTGTTGGTTCTATTTATCTTTGTTTTAAATGAATGTTAACTTCATTGTTTTTTTTTATATCTGAATGGATTTTTCATTCATATCCATCAACTCATTAGTATCATATATTCTTGAGCTCCTTTATTGCTCCATATTAACTCCTATCTTTGTAAATATATTTGGCAAATCTTTGTGTACAAGATCAGACTGATTTTGTCTCTGGAATTTTACATGTTGAAATTGCTCCAGTGAAAATGGTGGCTATTTGTTTTTTAAATTTGATCACACACCCAAAATTACTCCTCTAATTCTCTCTTGCACCCAAAATTATTTTACTTTTAATTTTTTATTGTTTTTTTCGTACTAATCTAGCAAAAACCTGACAGAAATCAAAATTGCTTATTCAAAATGTTTTTGAATTCAAAATTTGAATTTCAATTATTGCATTCACATCTATGGTACCGTTCTTAACTCATTTATATGTACATCTCTAGACTTTGTTCAAATTTATGCTTTTATAACAACAACTTGCCAAACATGGAAATTGGACAAACCAATGAGGTTGAAGTTGGAGAAAAGAGTTGAAGATTAGAGCAGTTGAACATGTAGTTTAGGTTTGAATCCTTCGCAGAAGGCAAAAGTCAAGTCATAAGTTTGTTCTTGGATTTCCTAATGATACTTGATTTTTAACATATAAGTTTTAACTACTTATACTCATTTTTGTATTTGCAATTATTATCATACAAGTGTTAAAAAGTGAAGTTTAGTAGATATAATATGAAAGTTTTGGGAGAATTGGTTTCAATACTCAACAGATTGTTTATTTTTTAATATTTTGTTTTATTTATGTTAATGTTGATTTTCTTTTCAGGAACATATTTTGATAATTTGAGGAGAAGGAAGACTTTTAGCATGGAGTGATGTTGGATATGTAAAGTTGACTGTGAAACGGTAGAAGGTATGGATTTGCAATCACACATAAAGGAGGTTTTAACCTTATGTGATAAGTCTACGAACTCTATAATAGTTTTTGATTCAATCGTATAAAGTCGTTATTCTTTCAATATGTATATAATCCTTTACTCTTTCTTTCCTTCCTTTGCTAAATAAAACTTGGATTTCTGCATATTGAGTTTCAATTTTTTTTGTTAGTACAAATTTTGATGTAAAGTACGAATGTGAAGCCAAATCGAATGAGAGAAGTTCAAGAGGAAGGAAAAGTATGGAAAAAGGTAAAAAAAAAAAAAGAAAAAAAGAAAGAGAGTCTATTTTAAATATAAAAATTTAAATAAAAATATAAGGAAAGAAGCTTTAGTCCTTGCCTTTTTATTTTGGATTATTACTAGATTTTGATTGTTGAGGGAAAAGTTTTGTTAAAACCTCTTATTTGAAATGGTTTAAAAATTTTATGTTCATATATTTGTAATAAATTACTCTTAAAGATCTTTCACAAATTAATCAATTAATTCTATTAATTATTTTAAATTTCTTTAATTACCTTTAAATTTCTTTAATCCATATATTTCTAAATTGGATTATTCTATTTTTGAATTTAAATAATCTGAAATTATTTGAATCCATATATTTGCAACCATTACTTATATGAATTGTTAAAAACAGTTTCCATTAATTATTTTGATTTTTTATTATTTACATTATTTAATCATATTTTGTTCAATTATTATTACCATTATTAAATACATGTTTTTTACTAAATAATATTTGTTTTCAAAATCAGAAAATAGCAAATTTCAAAGTACACACATTTTGAAGAAAAATAAAAATAATATTAAATAATTATATCAATATTTTAATTAATATAACAAAGTTAAGTAAATAATTTAAAAAATATATATAAAAAGAATTGAAAGAAATATATTTTAAACAAGAAGACTTACATATATAATTTTTTATTGTTTATATGAATTGTTAAAAACAGTTTCCATGATTTTTTTATTATTTACATTATTTAATCATATTTTGTTCAATTATTATTACCATTATTAAATACATGATTTTTACTAAATAATATTTTTTTCAAAATCAGAAAATAGCAAATTTCAAAGTACACACATTTTGAAGCAAAATAGAAATAATATTATATAATTATATCAATATTTTAATTAATATAACAAAGTTAAGTAAATAATTCTCAACAAAATATAAAAAGAATTGAGAGAAATATATTTTAAACAAGAAGACTTACATATATACACTACAAAAATATATGATTTTACATGGAATTTATTATTTGGGGTTATAATAACCTCCATTAAAATATATCTGAGGAGAGGTTTTATAAATCCTAAGTATTTGGGGTTTTGGGAGAACCCCAGTAAAATTATTCTCTTTATTTTATAATTTTTAAAATTTGAATTTGGATAGAAATTTTTCTCTTTGCCCAGAACCTTTTCTCTTTCTCAGTGGTTCATGAAACTTTTTTCGCTCAAGGGGAAGGAAGAAGGTGCTCGCTGGTAGGAAGAAGTAGGCTTGTGTTCTTCGCTCAAGTGGCTTTCGATTTCATTTTCGTTCTTTCTGATTTCATTTTTTTTCGATTTCAATTTCGTCTTTTGCTTTCATCCTTCGTGCCTAGGAGTTGTGGCTTCACTACAAAATAATTATTTTTTATTAACGGGTAATTTTGTTGGTTATCCTGCACCATCTGTATTCATTTTATTTTCAATAAGAATACTTCATTCAATGTTTTCGTTGACGCATATTCTTTCGCTTTCGCCTTTCGCTCAAATTTAGGGTTTGGGTGAGATTTTTGAAATCGTGTGCATCAATTTTGCGTCTTCGCTAGGTGTTTTCATTTCTTTTCCTTTCGTTCGGATCTATGGCTTGACCAAAATTTTCAAAAACGTATGCAGAAAATGGAGAAGAACCATTTCCGATCGATTTCAGAGCGTTCTGTGTGAGGTGCTCACGAGGATGATTTCAGCATCTCTTACGAAACCATTGGACGTGGTGAAGACGCGGTTGATGATGTTGGTGCGCGACGAGGGTTATTAGAGTAGAATGAATGAATGAAGAAAAATGTTTACTGTTGTATAATCTTTGTTAAAAAAGTTAATATTTAATTATTACATTAGATATTTAATGTGATTGAATAAATAAATAAATAATTTAGATAAAATATTACTATATTATTTGTTAGAATAAATGTATCATCTTGTATTTTTTATATATAATTTAGATATAAATAGCTCTTCGTATAAACAGTCCTAAATTTTATTCACAGCAGGAATATTGCATACTCAAGCTTGTGCTGGTCAAAAGTGAAGAGACATGAAACACTTTCTCAAAGCAATGTTGAACCAATGGACCCCACTTGGAACCCTTTTACGATACTTCTCAGAAATTTGCATCACATGGACATTTTATTTACATTCATTTTTCTAGTTCTTTAATTGTTGTAAAAGAGTCTAGTTATTCTCTCTTGCATCTCAGAATTTCTTGTGCTCAGGTAAAGAATCTTTGTTTCATTCTCTCCCATAAGAAATGTGATCTGTTTTCAATTTTACCTCTGAATAGAAATAATGGATATGGTTAATTTGGTATCTTCTGGTTTTCTCTTCTATCTATGCTCATGTTGAGGAGAAGTGTCAAGAACAAAGGGAAGTATAAAAACATTTTCTATCTCTTCAATTGTAGTGTTATACTCATTGCAGGTGCAAGATGGTTGAGCAGAGAATTATGAGTGTTGTTCCATCTTCCTCTAACTCTTGTACAAAAAAATATGATGTTTTTATAAGCTATCGAGGTAAAGACACACACAAGAACTTCAACACCCATCTTTATGAGGCTTTGATGCAAAAGAAAGTGGAAACCTATGTAGATGAAGATATTGAAAAGGGTGATGAAATCTCAGCAGCACTCATGAAAGCCATTGAAGATTCTCGTGTATCTATTGTTGTGTTTTCAAAGAATTTTGCTTCCTCAAAGTGGTGCTTGAATGAACTCATAAAGATTATGGATTGCAAGAAAGAGTTGGGACAGATTGTAATACCAGTGTTCTACAACACAAATCCATCCCATGTCAGGAACCAAAATGGGAGGTTTATGGAGAGCTTTGTAAAACATGAAGGAGAACCCAACTGCATAAAATGGAAAACTGCTCTCACTCAAGCAGCCAACTTAGCTGGATGGAGCTCTCAAAGTTATAGGTAACAAAATGAATTGAGAGTGTGCAAATTAGTCAGACATTATTTTGTGTTGGATTAAGTTTACCTAATTCCTTTCTAGATTAAGCATACTGTTGTGGTGCAACACCTTTCATGATAGTTGTGTAGTTATGTTTTCATGATGTAATTCTTTGTTTTCCTTTTCATATGCTAGGACTGACTCTGAATTACTTAAGGACATTATTGAAGATGTTTTGGAAAAATTGCCTCCTAGATGCAGAAACCAATGTAAAGGATGGGTAAGAATCGAGGAACACCATAAAAAGATTGATGAAATCTCGTGTTCATTCATTTATAGTGAGGCTGATGAATGTTTTGTCGCCCTTCAGGTGGAAAACCTTACACGGAAAGCCCAACTTCAAGCAATTGCAAATGAAGAAAGTGCCAAATGCAAAGCAGCAGAGAAAGTGATCAAGTCACTTACTTCCCAGGTAGAAACTATATTCCTACAAGAGCTACAAGCTCTCACGTACAGAGATAGAGGATTGGTAACATTTATTTTTGTTTTTTCATTTAAAATAACCTAACTATATCTAGAGAAACCTTATTCAAGTACATTTTATCCCTAGTGATGCTTTCTTTAGTTATTTCTTGAGTATATAGTGTGGATGTATCAAAACTGGTCTGGCTAATCTTACATGTTTTTTTTCTTGCGCTGAATAGTTGAAGGATAGTCTAATCCCGCAGTTTGCAACCTTAACATTGATAATATGATTTTCTCACATTTTCCTGATCTACAGCGCCTGCGAGATGATTTCAAGTCCAATCAGGAGCAACTGGTTGCAGTTCTTATATCTTTACTCTTTTTCTAGGAAAGTGTATAGAAAAATAAAATTATATATTTTGGAACAAAATTGCAATTTCAAGAGACAATGCGATCATCTATTGATGATTTAAATGATATTATCTCTGTCTAATTATTTCTTAAAATACTCAAAAGTTAAAACACTTTTTTTTGTTTTTCTAAAGCCGTTTTTTCATCCATCTTGATATATACACACTACTTAAATGGATGCTCAATGTAATAATGAAGCTTTGAAAATAATGGTCAGTATTACAACATGTCTTTATGAGATAGTTCTTGTCAAGCTCCTTCCCCTGCCCCAATACTGCCATCTCCATCCAATTTCACATCTATTTTATCTTTATGTGAACCCTATTATTGTTGAGTACAAATAAAATACCATATGTACCCAAAAAGTCACCAAAGCGTGTCGATAGAGAACAACCTTCAAAGTCAACAACCTCCATTAAATCAAAGGTAAATCTAACAAGATGTTTTATAAGTCACATACTTGAGACTCTGAATAACCTTTATTTCATTTGCAAACAATTAAATCTGCTATAGAGTATAGACTTTTATTTTGGTGCGTATTCCAAGGAAAAGGCTTTGATATTTCTAGGAAATGCTTTGAGCCTTCGAAAGTGAAGGAGTGGGCCATTGATGACTTGAATAAAACAATTTAGTGGCTGGAGAGTCAAGAAGAAAAGGTTATGATCTTCCATTTTTTGTGTTTTCAGTTTTTGTTTCCTTCTAGAGGTTGCATAGAATCATAGTTTTTGACTTGCATAGAATCATATTATATGAATCTAAATTATGTTAATCATTTCAGCCAGATCCAAGTGAGGTGACAAAAATAGCTGCAGAGGGAATTCTTACTTGTTTGCAAGATGCAATTCGTTCTCTAGAGGAAAAAAAGTAATGTACTCAGAAAAAAATGTATCATTCTTGTCAGTTAGAAAGCATAGGTAAAATTTCTACCTTCATAGAGATATGTCAGAATAAACATAAAGAAAAGAGTTACCTTATTTGTGTGCTTTCACCTAAAACTTATTTGTGAAGATAAGTTGAGGAAAAAAAAGTATAGGTATGATACATGATATAACTTGTCAGGAAGTGGGAAAGTGGGAGATAGATGATAAGTATTAAGTAGGTATTTGGAGAATCGAATATTGAAAAATCACTACTCATTAGTCAATTTCTTCTAGCGACTCAGCTCCATGCATGACCTATCTTATATTGAGAATGAATATATATTCCTAAGTCTCAGCAACCCAACCTAGCTATTTTCTTCAGAAAATATTAGAAATTCTGCTTAACATAACACCTATATGATCAAATCTCATTTAGGATCCCTATCATTGACAAATGCATGCATCGGATAAAGTGATGTCACCACTAATTTTGATATAGACAACCTTATCAAGTAATTAAAACTAGCTATCTAAGTAATTTTTTTGGTGGGTTTCTCTGCCATCATCATATAACTGACACATTTTTACACCAAGCAATAATCTCATATTATCATTTTAAACTAATTTCTTTTTTTCCTCATTCTAAAAACTTTTGGAGACAAATTACTGGAGTTAGAAAACCTACTCGTAATTGCCTTAGCGAATGGAAATGAACTATGGTTTGTGATATGCTGATCTTTGTTTAGGAAGATTTTGGAAGAATGGTTTATTCTCAGGTAAGTCTTTACTCAAAATTGGTGGAAGAATGGTTTATTCAACCTGCTAAATGAATCCTATTGAGAATGAAGTTGTGGTTGCTGAGGTAATCTACCTTGAATGCTCTATACTTAGATAATCTATGGTAGTTCTTATGTTTACTGATAAAAGTACTTTCATATTTTAAGATCAGCAAATTGACTTAGATACTTGCTTTCAGATATGTACCCTACATAAATTGTATATAACTTGGTCTGATATGAATTTAATTTGAGATCTTGCTATTGTCACAAGTCTGATTTCTTTGCTTCCAATTGAATTCGTGTACAATTTCAATTAGCATTGCACTCATTACATTAGGAATTAGCTACATTTATTATTGCACAATTCTGATTCTGCATTCACGTTTTGACCATTGCTGTCACAGATGGGTTTAATGTAGCAACCTGGTTTCATGCATAATTGAATTGTCTTGCTGCTGCTAGGTGCTTACTTTAATGTTGTCACATATATGTTTTAGGCTGATTTGTTGTTGTGTTACTCAGGTTTAATGC